>Ga0075163_10001910_pt1 | contig 28168 bp, 36 predicted proteins | sample JI1023141ADNA_FD_71478 | JGI IMG/M metagenome (GOLD analysis project Ga0075163, IMG submission 71478) | Wastewater effluent complex algal communities from Wisconsin, to seasonally profile nutrient transformation and Carbon sequestration -... | ecosystem: Engineered > WWTP > Effluent > Algae...
ATTCCCTCGTCGGGAACAAGGGCTCCACAATTTGGGTAATAGGTGAATGGATATTTTTCATTTCTAATCGGATCGGAAAGATCTATTGGGGGATAGGTAAAATCAAAAAGTGTGATCATATTTTTATTATTAATTTTATTTAAACCTTCATTATAAGCATTTGCAGCATCTTCTTCTTTATCGAATCTACCTAAATATTTTATCCTGCCGTTTATTCCTATTTGTGCTTGCCATTTATTACTTAATTTATTCCAGCTAACCCCTTTATATGCGGATGATGTGGCTTTCCTATCTAAACCTAAATTTGTATTTTCCCCGTGAGTTACTATTCTTAGATTTTCTAATCTATTATCAGTTTTTATTCCATTTATGTGATCTACATCCATTTTATACCCATCCGGTGGATGATGTAAAAATTCAATTGCAACTAATTGATGAATCCTAATAAGTTTTTTTATACTATTTATATGTAAATTTACTATATAATAACCACTTGAATTCATCGTAGGGTTTAGTATTCTGATCTTCCCGCTTTTAAAAGATCTAACTCTTCCTAAATCGCTAACCTGATACTGACCTTCATATCCAGTAACATCTTTCCAAATTTCTATTTCCATATTAGTTTTTATTTATATATCTGTAAAAAAAAAGCCCGACCAAATTACGGTAGGGCAAAATTACATAACATTTCAAAAAATAAAATGAAATTTATATCTTATTTAATTGAAAATGCATTCCATCCTTTCTTGTCCAAGTTCCGCCCCAATCAAAACCAGCATCAGTAAAGCACTTAACAAACCCTGCCGATAGTACTGGCGTTTTACCAAGACCATTCCATGCAGCATTTACGTCGATTGCAATACCCCAGGAATGCAATGACATGCTAGCTAAACCTCTTTTCTTTCTGATATTGAAACATCCATCCCAGGTTTTTAATTCGTTTACAAACCCTCTTGAGATCAGATTTTTGAATGCCTGTGTAAGCGGGGCTACTAGATCCTTATTACAATAAAGTCTTTTTGGTATCACACCTATTTCCAATTCTGTTGGTACATCCCATAGAGCCATGTTTGATTCTTTAGTAGGATCCCCATATTTTTTTAATGCTTGTGCACTTGTTACCATTATTCTTCTTTTGTTAAATCATTAATATCTTTTTTGATCCTTTTACTTTTTGACATCAATTCTTTTATTACCTGCCAAAAAGATTTATTTCCTAATTTTTGTGAGGTTTCGTCTAGGGATTTTATTTCAGTATACACCCAAAATCCGCAAACTATTTTAGTTATTAATAAGGGTATTCCCCAAATTGGTACGGCAACTATGAAGGTATCAACTAAAAATGCTAATATTACGCTGCCAAGATAAAAAAAACATTTTGGTGCAAGGTTGAAAAGTTTGCAACTTCTATATTCTGCCCAACCCCCCAGGGTAACTGCCACGTAAACGGCAAATATAGTGTCCGCTACGACAAAAAGTCCGGTAGTTAATAACATACCATGGATTGGTGATAAAAATACAAATACGATAGCTAAAAGATTAACTGTAGCATTTTTCAGTGTTAATAATATCTCGGTCATTTTATTCATTAAGTGTATTTTTTAGGCTTCCAATGCTTCTATTCTAGAAATAAGATCTGCTAAGACAATATTTATTTGAGAAATTGCATTATTTAGATTGGCAACTTGTGCATTTAACTGTGTTAGCGTAGCTTTACTATCTAAAGAAGATTGTAAACCAGTGATATTAGAAATACTGTGAGTGTGTACCGTGTTAGCTTTTCCGTCCAAACCAGTGAATAAAGAAGCGATATCTTCTCCTATTGGGTCGGTAATATCCTGTAATTCCTGGGTAGTTACATAGTCTTCCAAGGTAATAGCTAAAGATTCTTCAGTAACTTGTGAGGCAAAGCTAGATTGCACCTCCTGAAAATTGTCATTGACAGTATTGAATGCACCTCTTAGTGTATCCCCTGTTCCATCATTAGCAACGGTTCCGATGTTGATATTTGTGATTGTCATTTTTATAGTTTTATGTTTTGTTGTCTGTAAGCGAAACTTGTGATTCCTAAATCCAAGATCTTTTGATTGCATTCAGCTCTTAATCTATCTCTTTCGTCAATAGCAGTTTGGGGAATAGGTATTAAATCAATACTTAACTTTTCAATATGTTTTCTTAATAATTCAGAGATAAGTGTAGTATAGAATAAATCTATTTCAAGAGCCTGTTGTATTAAATAAACAGTATCAATAGTTTCTTCTCTTTCAATAGTTTCATAAGAAACACCTTCTGGTATTTCATTTATGTTTATAGTTTCTATTGTACTATTTCCTTGTGTGTAAATATATATTGTCATAGTTTTATCTTGGTGTTGTAAATATTTCTTTATACATAAAGTAATCAGTTAACATTGTTCTAGCTGATGTACCTACTGTTTTATTCATTAAACTAACTATACTCATCGCTGTTGTTGATGCAGGTATATTTGTTGCGTGAGTGGCAACTAAAGCTCCATCTATAAAAAAGGTTACACTTGATGCCGCTGCGTTAATATCTATTCTTAATTTATACCACTGGTCACCAACAACTGGTATTGTTGTTATTGTCATAGTAACTGTTGAACCAGCTCTTGTGTAACATTTCCAATTTGGTGATGGTGTGCCAGCAAAATAAACAACACCACCTTCATCATAAGAAAAGAATATAGCATTTGCACTACTTTGCCAGTTTGATGGTGTGACATATCCGAAAAATGTGAAAAATCTTTCAGTTACTGTTGATAATGTATTAATTGTAATATAAGTTTCAAGGCTAATTGTGCCTGAACCAATATATAACGACGAGTTACCTAAACTATATCCCGCAAAATTTGTTGCAGCAGTACCTGTTGAATGTAGTATAATACCTTGTTGATTAGTTCTATTAGTTGTTCCTGTTGTTCTTGCAGTAGCATTACCACTAGCTAATGTTATGACATTTGAATAAGTTGTAGAAACACTACCGGCATTACTACCCATAAACTCTTCAAAGTGATATATTCCTTGAGTTCTGTTAAAATCTTCAATTAAATCATTTATATTTCTATTTTTCCATAATTGTGTTGATGCTTCATAAGCTAATAGTTGGTTATTGGTCGCAGCACTAATAGTAACATCTGTAAGTTCATCTAAAGATAAAACTGGTATAACATTCAAAGGAACTGGAACTATACTTCTTACTGGAGCAGTTCCACCAAATTGAAAATCATAAGTTGGATTTGAACCACTACCTATTTTTGTTCCATAAAACTTTAATACTATTCTATCTGTTGAGATAAATATACCATCATTCCATAAACCACTTGCATTAAACTCTGTATAAATAGCAGATGTGATTTGTGGTGTATTACTTGATTGTAAAATTAGTGTTTCAGTTCCAGCAGCATCTCTTTTATAAACAGTAAAATAAAACTCTGCTTGTCCTGAACCTGATGTTTTTCTAATGTTACCAATAGTTGTCATATTAAAGACACCAGGATTACCAATTATTAAACCAGGTTCTGTTATCAGTCCTGCAATAAATTGGTCTGTTCCTGTAATTGCTCCTGTAGTTATATCTACTGCAGTAGTATTGTAAACAGGGTCTGTAATTGATGTTACTAATGTATTGTAACCACCAATACCAGAAGCTGTTGTTGTAGGATACAAAGTAAGTGTGCTTGGTAAATCTTCTAAAGAAATAAAATGACTTGTACCATTATCACCATCATTTATAAGGTCAGATGTTTTAGTTGGTACATCATCTACAATAGAAGATTTATCAATTCTAACAATTGTTCCATCTGCTTTTCTACCTAATATATCAGTTGTTGTGTTATCTAAACTTGGTGTAACTCCTATACTAACTGTACCACTATTTGTAATTCTAAACTTACTTGTTTCACTACCAAATGTGCCTGTGCTTGTTACAAAATCAAATGATGCTCCTTGCCATCCAATAAAGAATAAATCATTATTTGAAATTAAACCATTCTTGTTGCTTAAATATGGTATAGAGTAACCAGCATTTGCATGAAATAAACTCACATAGTTATCATATAAACCTCCTGAACCACCAAGATAAAGTGCAGACACTGCAGCATTACCTACATTATCAGTATTTCTTGCATAGTAACCAACTGATTGATTTGTAGATTTATTTATGTAGAATCCATTATTAGAAGCACTTGCAGGTTGTAATCTTAAACCTAAATAACCATCAGGTGTTACATTTTCTAATAATTGTGAAAATGTTACTCCTGTTGCAACAACCCATTCAGCATCTTGTCTAACATATTGTTGTCCATCAATAGGTGCTTCACCAATTTTTGTAAAAATCTGTTGTTGTAAATCATCTACAATACTATAAAGATCAGTAATAGATACATTCTGGTCGTTTAAAATTGTGTTGATTGTGTTGATTGTGGAATTGATACTATTGATGTCGTCCTGTAAAAGAGGAATCAATGTGACCTGATATTCTAGATCATCCAGAATTGTTTGTAATCCTGTTATTTGACTAATTGATATCTCACTAGAAGTTGTGAGAACATTCACTAGAAAATCATTAATATCCGAAAAATTCTCATTAACTTTAATGAAAGCATCTCTTAACGGATCTCCCGTGCCATCATTAGCCGCTAATCCTACGTTGATTATCTGTGACATCCTTATCTTGTTTTATTGTTTCAATCTTTTTAAGAAGAGCATTTAGTCTTACTATATGAGCTTCTTTGATTTTATATTCTTTTTTCATTAACAATTTTTTCTTCGTAATACCCAACCCCCGATATTTATATTTCTTTTAGAAGGTGTTGATTCTATCGGATACTCGGGCAATGGGTTTTCTTTGATCCATTTAAAAAACTCTCTCTCGTATAAAGCATAAAGTTTCTTAGACGATTGAACAAGAAAATCAAGTTCTTCTTTGCTAACAGTTTCAGCAGAATCAGATTTCATCTTTGTGATTCCATTATTAGAAACCATATATGCTCCGTTTGTAAGATAGATTTCAGCAGAACCATGAATTACAAGTTCCTTAACATAATCCTCATATAGGGTTAAATAAAGACCCTCTAGATCGTCATTTTCAAAATCCACCGAGATCTTATTGTAAAGCACGCTACCTAAAAGCGGTTTCACGTAAGTATTTTGACATGCTTTAATAGAACTAAGATATCTATCAACATCTATATTACCACCTAATATAGTATTTCTAGTTAACTCGTCATTTTTAATTAAAATAGTAGTAGCCATTATTGTATAGTATTTGTTTCCTCAACCCTAAGTTCTTCGAAATCAGCGAATTGTAATTCGCAAAGAGGATTTATAGTTTTAAATGCTCTGTTTAAACCGTTCAATATAATTCTTCTGGAAGGATTAATTTGTGATCTATAAAGAAGTTTAAGAGCTTGAACCATTTCATCCGCAGCAGAGCTAAACCCGGAAGGATTTGGTAATCCGAATAGGATTTTATTATTTACCTTATGAGATAGCATGATATTAGTCTTGCATTCCTCGGAAAGGAACTGAAATTGTGAATAAGCATCATTAATTTCGATAGTATCTACTGTTGTAGCATTCTCTTTATTCTCATTGAAAGAAATAATAACTTGCCCAGCATTAGATGAACCTGATAATTGGGATTTGATTGCATTTTCTGCTTCTTCTTGAGCCGCGTCGTCTGCAGGAATTCCTTGATTAACATTCACTATTTTACCAGCTGAGAAATTATTCTTAATGTGGTTTACGTAATAGTTAGATAGTTCTTCCTCAGTTTGACAGTATTGAATACCTGATTGCCAATCCGGAAGAGCATAAATAGGTTGAGGACTGTGTCTCTTAATATAAAGAATCTCAGTTTGTAACTTATTACCAAAACCAAATGCAGGATAAAATTCGGGTCTAAATTTAGTTCTTAATTGCCAATCAAATGAATACCAATAACCTGTTGGTTCATCGGTAACATCTGGTTCCCTATTTACAGCTAAGCACTTTGTAGGTACGTAGTATAATTTAGAAATTCCTCCACCTATTTTGTAAATAACTTGAAAAGCACAAGCCCCGTGTATCTTAAAATCACTAATTGCTAATCTCTGATCCTCTTCAGATAGATAAGAATCAACGTCTATTAATCCTGTTTTATCTTCGATACCTTCACCTATGATGTAATTAGAATAATTATCTATGATTGCCTGGTTGGTAGGTGATCCTAAATAAGCTTTCTCTACCGTATAGAAGTATGAGTTATCAGGACCATTTGTTAACCATTTGGTAGATTGAGCCAATAGTGATTGAGTATCAATCTTTGTGTAGTTGTTCATTTTAACTACATGTAATCTTGTTTTTTTCATTATATTTTTATAATATTATTATTATTCCTTGGATTCAATGTGAAGTTCTCCAAATCTGTTTGAGATGTTGCATATATTTTACCTCTCCACATTAATTTATCATCCATGTCAGTTACTTTAGTTTCTAAACTATCTCCTTCTGATAAAAAATGAGTAAACGGAACTTCGATATAACCTCCCGTTATCCCTGCTGTACATTCAAGTATAGTTTCAGTACTTTTTAATTCATTCCATAAAACCAACTTAACATCTGTCTCGTAAAATCTAGGAATCACTTTTAAAACGTGATCATTAGAATTTGGAATGTAATTAATAGTTTGATCAGCAGTAATAATGGTTGAATCAACAGTGATAAGAGTAGAATCTACAGTCAAAGGACCTGAAGGAATATCGGATATTTGTATTACTTTTATAGACATACTTTATTTGTATTTATCTAAAAACAATAAACTACTGAAGTGTCAACATACATAGCAAAATATCACTGCACAAAAAAAAGGGATCCGTTAAAGATCCCTTTTTATATTGATAACATTTTATTAGATGTTATTAGTGGAAACGTTATTTGTTACAAATGTAATTGCTGAAGATTGTAAATAAAAGATTGGTTCTTTTTCCATACCTACTCCAGTAAGTGTATAACCGTTCAATGAATCCATTGTTCCTTGAAGTTGTGAGTTACCACTTATTTCGCAACCGTGTTCTCTACCCATTAGGAAGAATGTTCCACTGTTTGCTTCTACGATGATTTGAGGTCTACCCCAAGCCATCATCTTAACTTGAAACTCCATTTCAGCTGAAAGCTTTGTAAGAACAAAGTTTAAAGTCTGAGTGAAGAAAGTTGTACCGTTGTCTCTAGAAGATGTAATGTCTTGCTGAAAAGTGTTTCCACTATTTTTCAATTCATATTTGTAGAAATCTGCTGCTGTAGCGCCAGTAATACCAGTTATCTCTTGAAGAGAAGCACCTGGTCCAGCACCTACAGCGAATTCAAATTCACCAAAATTAGATAAGTAAACGGCTTTTAAACCAGATACCGCATCTTTACATTCTAATAAAGCTTTTCCTTTTGTTATATCACAAGCCATATTATAGTTTTTTGATTTAGTTTTTTAATAATGGGAGTCTTTTTAAAAGACTCCCGTTTGATTATGCTGGTCTGTAGTAAACAATTTCAGTACCGAATGAGTAACCAACACCTGCGTTGAATACCATCTTAGTTCTAAGTAATCCTGAACCGTCAGCTGCATCAAGATCGATAACTCTAACCTCATTAAGATCAGCTTCTAAACCAGTTAAGAAACCTAAGTTTTTAACTCTGTAAGCTACGATTGTGTTAGCTGGAAGACCTGCAATAGATTCCATTCTTACTCCTATGTAGTCAAGAACTTTATCACCTACTGGAGAACCAACCATGTAGTTAGCTACTTGAGATTGTTTGTAAGCTCTAGCAACTCCTGGAGAAACTGCCATTACTAAATCAGTTCCGTTCATGATTTCTTCTGGGATTGCATTGTAAACTTTAGCAAGCTCATCTTGAACGTTAGTAACAGTTACACCTCCAGTTACGCCTAATACATCAACTACGTCACCATCTGCAACGAATTGTGCGATTAAACCAGAGAAGTTACCAGTTGTACCTGTACCTTGCCAGATTTGAGCATCTATGATTGCACCAGCGTTAGAAACCATAGCTAATAGGATAGCATCAGCGATAGTAGCAGGGATTTCATTGTTAGCTCCGAATAAACCAGCTGCTTGAGCTTGGAATGTTGCGTGGAAATCATCTTTACAGAATTCGTCTTTGATTTCGTATTTCTTAGTAGCTACAGCTTTATCAGTGTAAGTTACAGTTCCTGCTGGTGTAAAACCACAAGAGTACTCAGCCAAAGATTGAGAGTGAGATATTTTAGGTAAATATCCAGTACCGATTACGTTTGGAAGGACAGTAATCATTCCTTTTCCGATTGTGTCAGCTTTCTTGTATGCTTGAACGAAGATTTCTCCCGCTAAAGCACCAACGAATTGAGAATTGACAGTGTTAGTTTGTGCCATTTTTAGTTAGTTTGTTTGTTTGTTATTCTAGAAATTGCTGTTAAAGCGCTTTCAGTAGATTTTTCAGTTGTTGTTAGAGAGATTGCAGATTTACCGCCGGCTCTTAACTTTGTAGAAGCTTCTTTAGCTCTTAATGTAGCTAATTCTGTTTCCATTGTTTGATTCGCATTTAAAACATCAGCTTGAGCAGTTGTTAACTTTTCAATCTCAGCGGTTAGGGTAGCGATTTGGTCTTTTAACGCTTGAATGTCTACATCTTCAATAGCTTTAGTTGTTTCATCAACTATAGCAGTAGTAGCATCTTCAATAGCAGTAACATCCTCAGGGGCTATCTCAGCAAGACCGGTTGGAATAGCTGGAGTCTCTAATACAGGCTCTTCTAATTCTTCAGTAGCGGATTTAACCTCATAGATCATACCAGTTGAATCTGTTTCGTATTTAAAATCGCCTACAATAAATTCTGCATCCAAAAGGGGTTGCATATTTTCATCATAAACAATATTGCCTACTTCAAATGCATCAGCTGTAAGTTCTCCTAAATCAGATGTGACTGTTGCAAGAGAAACGTTACCTTCAGCAAACAAATTAACTAGTCTTTGTAAGAAACTTGGTTTTTTCATTGTTGTTTGGGTTTTATTAAAGTTTAATTTTTCAAATTGGATAAAGGAGTCAATGCTAAATCCTTTAGCCTTACCAGATAAAACATATTCATTCCATGATTTATCTGAGAGTTTCATACCAATTGCCCAGTCTCCTGTTTGAAGATCTGAGAAACCGATAGCATTTAATTTATCGTTGTTTGGATCTTGAACGATCCATTGTTCCACTATAACTGAATCGTCTAACCAAAGATTGCCATCATGGTTGTAAGTAGAATTTAATTGATAACCTTTACGCATAAGATCCTGTGAGAATCTTTCAATGGTGGGTGCATCAAAAATTAGGAAGTAAGGTGTGCCATCTTCAAATTCTCTATAGATCTTTTGGTCCGGCCTAAGAACAATACCATAAAGAATTTGTTTTTGCTTATCAGCTTTTAGTTTGATTGAAGCTTTTTTATTATCCATGGCAATAAATTCGAATCCATTAGCTGGATCATCAACTATACTAACAGCATAAAGATCCCCGTCTTCTTCTGATTCATAGTTTACTAAAAATGATTCTATATTCTTATTCATATTGGTAAAAACTTAATTTTTAATTATGTTAACTTTTATATAAAAGTAGAATTGTTTATTCTATTTCTATCAAGAGCTTGTTGAGTAGAAACATCAGATGCAACTACAAATGCTCTAAGTAAAGGTTCAGGTCTATTAGCAATTACTCCAGCAAGTTGATTAGTAGAGGATTGCCCAACAATGTTGAATTGCGCTTGAGGTGCTCCTGCTCCCCCTGCTCCACCTGCATTACCTGCTCCAGCTCCACCTCCGCCAAGAGCAGATAAAGCTTTAGATGTTGCAACTAAGTTAGCAGCAATACCGACACCAGCAGCTACTTTATTTGCAGTTATTTCTGCAGCGGCTATAGCTGCACCACCAGGTATAGGTGAGTATTTTGCTAAAGCAGCAGCATTGGCAGCTTGTGTGTTAATTATAACTTTAGCTATACCTACTGCACTATCAGCTATAAGTGCAATTCTTTGTAATCCTTTATTCTTTTCACCTAAAGCTTTTACAATACCGATTAAACCGGATGCTGAATCTAAATAACTGAGTGTAATAGCTCGTTTTGCATCAGCAAGAATTTGTTCATCTGAGATTTCTTTATCTCTTCTAGCTTTATCATCATCTTGCTGTTTCTGTTTTCCAGCATCCTCTAAAGCTTTCTTCTCAGTGATAAATTTAGCAGTTAAAGTTAAAGTATTAGCATGAGCTTTTTCAAGTATAGCTTTTTCTTCTAAATATTCTCTTTCGAGTTTCTGAGCAGGTGTTTCAGCCCATTCTTTAACTCCTTTTAGAATAGCATCAGCTTCAGCTTTTAAGGCTATTTCATCATCTACTCTCTTTTTAGCAATACGATTAAGAGCTGATTGAATATCTTCACCGTTCTTGATTGTATCTGCCTTTTCTTTCTCGAATCTTTTAACCCTCGCAGCTTCGGCATCTTTAGCAGCTTTTTCCTCCCGTGTTCTTTTTCTTTGGTCAGCATCCGCATCTGCTTCTGCTATTGCAACTTCTAGATCATCCCTAAATTTTTTCTGATTATCAAGATCTTCTTTAGATTTCTTAATAAATTCTTCGGTAAATCTTTTCCCTGCCTTAAGTTGATTATCCGCATATTCTGCATTTTTTCTTACCTCTTCATCAGCTTCGGCTAATCTTTTTCTTTTGGCATCTATTATTATTTTAGTTAATTCTTCCTCACTTGCACCTCTTTTCTTTGCTGCAGCTAAAGCAAGTTTTTCATTTTGGTCTATAAGATCATTGTCAAATTTATACATGTCTTCACGCAGAGACATTTCATTTTTAAAATTTTCAAGTTCTTGGGTAGCATCCTTTGTATTATTGCCAAACAAATCCATTGCCTCCGCTAAAGCACCTATTGCTACAACTGCCACACCAATACCCGTAGCTAAAAGAGCTATTCTAAATAATCTCATTGCTGTTGTAGCCCCGGTTGTGGCTGCAGTTGAAGCTGTTGTTGCTACTGTTTGAGCCTCAGTAGTTACAATTTCTTGTTTAGCAAGCGAAATTTTACCGGTTTTGATAAAATTATTTATTCTTTCAGCTACATTTGAAGCTAATATTGCGGCTGCGCTTTCCTTCTGAAGAGCATTTGCAACCGATTGTAATCCTTGAAGAATTGCCATTGAGGATTGAACTTTTAAGAGTGTCTCCTGAAGTTCTTCATTTTCACCACCCAATAAAGCAGCTGCACCCTGGGCGATAGCAAATCCTCCAGCTAAACCTTCAGCCGCAGATATTAAACCATCTAGAGTTTGTGTATCTGATGCAAGTACTTTAATTCTTCCGTTAAGATCTCCAATAGTATCTCTAAGTTCACCCGCTTTAGCAGTAGCCTGAGCAAACTCTTCACCTGTAAATTTACCAGATAAAAGATCCCTCTGAAGTTGTTTAAGTTCTTGTCTTAAATTCGATGATGTCTTTTCAGCTCCCTTGATAGACTGATCGACGTCTTTAAAAGTTTGATCTATATTATCTAAACCAGTTTTAGTCTTATCATCTAAACTGATAGAAATGATCTTATTCAAATCGCTCATAGTGTATTCTTGATTTTTCTTTTGATTTTAGACAGGATATTTTTGATGCTGTATGATTCATACCTGCCTTTTGCTATTTCCACTACCGTGCCTAATTTATAATAACTTTTGCTTTGAAGTAATTTAACCGTTTCGCTTATCATTTTGTTCTTAATCTATTTTTTTCTAATTCTTGTTTCTTGATATAGTAATTAATGTACATCAAGAATTCTAAAGCAGATGATTCTAAAACCGAATTTATCTTAGTATAATCTTCATTAGCAGCCCTAAATATTAAATTATACCATCTAAACTCTTCAGCAAATTGATTTTCTGCTGTGTAGTTAACGTTTTGTCTGTTATCAGATAATTCACTGTCTCTTTCTGGGTAGAGATAAACAAATCTGCTAATAATTTCTCGCTTAAACGAAAAAAAAATTGGGTTGCACCTAAATATACTTCAAGTGGAGCCTTTCTTAGAGATTCGCTAGTACCGTTATATTTTTCAATTGTATAATTTTCATCTGATAATAAACCGAAGAAGTTGAAAATTGTTTTCGTTTTAACAATAGGTCTATATAAAATGGAAAGAAGACGGTGAATATTGTCATCATCTTTCTGATAAGTATCTATATCTATCCATTCCGCAGCCGTTATTGTATCTAGATTAGGGATGAAACCGTATTCTATACCATCAAGTTCAAATCTTTGAATAAATCGGGGTGTCTGACGCATTGCTGTATTAAGATCGATTAAAAATTGATCTAAATCTGACAATGATATATCTTCTAATTTGAAATGTCTTATTAATTCTTTTCTGATTAGCTCCTCAGGTTTTCCGTCTAATGCTTTAATCATTAAATAGTCCTGAACTGTAAGATCTAATAAAGTTTTCTTATTCATATATTAAGTATTTTATTCTATTTATCTAAAAACTAAATTAATCTCCTGTGTTTTAATAATAGATATCAGTAAACAAATTAAATGTTGTTTTACCTGTTACCAGATCTATAGTGAAATCATTTATTTTGTATCGATATTGTCCAATAATTAATCTATCATTAAGGGACAGTTCCTGAATAAATCTAGGAGGAAGATAAGACTCAAACTTATATTTTCTCTGCTTAGGTGAATATATAGTTGCTAACCAGTTAGACCAGAAATTATTAAATAGTGATTTATCTACTTGAACTAAATGCCAAGGATCTATTTCAGCACCCCAGTTAATAGTTTGTGTAACATCATCAAACACTTGATTATCTGTATTACCAATGTTGTATATTAAGTTTAATGTTTGAACTGATGATATACTAAACTTTATTTTAAGTGGACTTGCTGATATATCAACAATTCCATTATTAAAAAATAAAATTGGTTTTGAATCATTTCTTGATACTGTGATTTGGTCTTGGTTTAAAGAATAACTTTCACCAATACATATCTCAGTAAGTTCTCCTTCATTTACATTTGGTGGTTGTATAGTCATTCTCTCAAATAACATATTCTCAAATGGCAATTCAACTTTTAAATCATTATCTTCTGCAATCTGTGGATAAAAACTTTTTAAGTCACCATAACCAATTATTTTATTTACTGGATCATTTATTGTCTCTCTAAATCTTTTACCTAAAACATTTTCAGTTTTCTGGTAAAGAAACTCTATCTTTTTATATATTGATGGTCTATCTATATTCACATTAGTAGTATCTACATACTTGGTTATATCTAATATGTTTGCCTTAATAAAAGGATTATTAAAATCATAAAAATTATCTAATGTATCAATATAAAATGTAGTAGTTGTTATAGGTCTTATAACAAGTTTAAACATTTTCATTATTCCTTGTAAAAAATCTATAACTTTCATCTTTGGTAGGCTATTCTCAACTGTTACATATTGTATATCAGCACCTGTTATTCTAACTGTATCATAAGGACCTGAACCAAAGTTGTTAGAAAATATAAGTAATGAACTACTAAATATATAATCAACTGTTGATAATACCTTAAATCTAAATGAATAATTCTTTGGAACATCTGATTGTGGAATAAAATAGTTAAAAAATAGATTTTGTGGTGATGATGGAACTTGTCTTGTTTCAGTATGAACCAAATTACCATCGTCATCAAAGATTTCATATATAAAATCAGCACCTGCTATACTTGCACCAGTTCTACTTGTTAAATCAAATAAATATACAGATATATTCATTCTATTGTCTGGATCATATAAATATGCATTATCAGTAAAAGAAAATGTATTATCAGTTTTAGAAACATTAGAATAATATAAACTTGGATCATTTTCAGTAAATGTATCTAATAAAATTAGTTGTTTATTTGCTGTTACTTTAGTAGTGTTATTCATCCACATAAATAATTTATTAAAAAATGTTTCATTAAATAAATTACTTTTAAATGTTATTCCATATCTAACTTGTATTGCCTCAATTATTCTAATAATTTTTAATGCTGGTCTTAATTCAGTATCTAAAATTGGATAACTACTATTTGATATATCACTGGCATTATTAGTGCCATACTGCCATGCTCTATCTGTATATGCTATTAAAGGTGTTATTACATTACCTCCTTTGAATGATGAGTTATTTAATGAATCTAAAAGGCTTGTTTGACTATAAACATAATCAAATTGTGATAAACTATCAAAAGTTTTTACTTTAACATCATCAACTGTAATATAATCTAATTGATCTATTGTGTCATCACCAAATAATTTTGATAACTGAACTGCTTTTGAATAAAATGTTATCTTGTAGTTATCAGGTCTGTTTTGTTTTACCGTAACACCTTCTAATTGAAACTGACCAAACTTAAAAGGTAATGTATCTATTTCAATAAATCCATCTATTCTTATATTAGCATTAAAACTACCATCAACATCAACATCATAATAGTGTTTCAAAATCCTATTGTTGTTTGGTGTACCCGGAACTGTAAATGAATTAGTAAAGTCAGTAAAGACATTACTTAACTTTTCTATATCATTCAGCTTCTGTGTAATACTTATTTTTTCGTCGTTAAAAAGATCTAGTTTATCTTCACCTATATAAATGCTTACTTTCATTATAGTATATTTTTTATTGTGGAATGACTAAACTTAATCTTCATTGTGTATTGAATAAGTTTATCATTCAATTGTGTTTTGAAATCTATCTTAGAATCCTCTTTGATTATAGGCGTAATATCTGTTTCGCTTCTAACTAACCAAACCTCTTCCGAAAGCATTAATTCTTTAAATGCCTCATTCATGTATTCAGGCATCCAGTTTGTATTAATTGTCATAGAATCATTTCCACTAACATTAAATTGTTTAGTGGTATGTCTTGTGATATCGTAGTTTCCGTTGTAATCAAGAATACTTCTTTCAAAATCGGTTCCTGTTGTTTCTAGAGATGACATCGCTTTAGCAGAAAATGGTATACTTTCTAAAACTCCCCACTTATTTTTATAAACAATATTAAGAAGTTCATACTTGCAATCCTCATAAATCTCAAATCTTACTGTTACCGGGTCCGCATTACTATATGTGAATGTATAATCAATATAATCAATAGGACCTGGGGGTCTTGAACCTTGGGGGCCTCTAAAATAGGTATCTATTTGTAAACTTTGAACATACTTAGTATTATCGCCTAGAATATCTGTAGAATCCCATGTTGGATTATAAAAAGAGCCATATTGATCTCTAACTTCTATGTTTGTTAAGAAATTACTTTGGAAATAAATCCTTTGCGGTTGGTTTCTATGTACATATCTTTTATCCCCAGTAATTAGCACATTAGGTACACCTTGTTCCTCACTATTAAATAGAAACCCATCCAAAGCATAAAGATAACGAACTCCTGCATCCCCAGTAACCCCCGCTGAGTAAAAGATTTCGTCTACCCATACCCACTTACTCATATTAGAAGGCAGAGGTTGGCTATCAAAGAATTGATCGTCTATGAATGTATTAATGTTGGCTTCAAGATTTTCTCTAATAAGATTATTTAGATTAATATAAATTTGTGACTGACCAGCAAATAATTTACCTTTTGTAATATCATAACTTACCGGACCAGAAGCTCCAGCAAAAATACTACCCTCAAATATTTTAACTTTATAATTAACACTATCGAAAGAAGGGTCTGTGCTTTCTACTAAATATGGACTTCTTACCACTATTTCGTCAACTAACTCGGGTAGAGTAAGTGATTCGTTAGTAAATGTTATTTCCACATAGTCTGTTGTTTCATAAACATTATTAATGACTATTTCATTATTGTCAAATGTGTAAAGCATTCTGACCTTATCGGGTAATAATTGATATTGTATACCATATCCTGAATTAAAAGTTATTAAATTATCATACGTATTAATAATAGTTTGGTAGTTATCAACATCAGTTGTTACAACACTACCGTCTTCACCTAGCATGGCTATACCTTGGGGTGTACTATTAACTTCAATATTACCAACAACAACTAAGTTATTGAAGTACATCTTCATGGATTTTAGATAATTAGTTTGAGCATTAATACCTGCTAATTCCGTTACAACAAATGTTGTATCAAGTACACCATCTTTAGTAAATCTTATTACTGTTAAATCGTTAAATGAAAAAACATATATTCTATCTTGCGAATCAACTTCAATAAGGTTTCTTGGTGCTCCACTGCCGCCTGCAATATAAGATGTACTATCAAATGTCGGATCATAAGAACCATCTGTTTTAATTCTAAACATATTACCGGCGATTGTTACGCCGTTATATGTACCATTAAATAGACAAATTATCTTACCATCACTTTGTTTAACCAAACCGTTTATCGCATCAGAAGCATTAGCTATAAAGCTAGTATCCTTTGAACCATCATAGTTTAATTTAACAAGACGATTTTGGGATACCCCATTAAATTGAGTAAAAGCACCAGCTATAACATAACCATTACCTGTATCAATAATAGAAAGTGTAGGACCATTAAAACCTGTACCCACATTAAACGTTGGGTCTAAGGCGCCATCATCTAATATTTTTGAGATATAACCCGCTGTTGCCCCATTATATTGGGTGAATCCACCAAGAAATAAAGCACCGCCGTTTACATCATCTGGTAGAATAGAAACCACAGCAGCTGTATTAAAACCGGATCCTGTATCGAAAGTATTATCAAATGAACCGTCTGAGTTTATTCTTGTAACGTTGGTTGTTGTGTTACCATCATAAGATACAATATCACCAACGATATAAACTTTATCATCTTTATCTATAGCTGTATATTCTAATGCATTGGATAATAAACTAGAGGTAACACCTACCGACGAATCAAAAGTTGAATCATAAGAACCATCAGGGTTTATTCTAACTACTTTATTAGCACCATTTGTATCATAACTAATAAAGTTACCAGTTACAACAAACTTATTGTTTCTGACTGCTATAGAAGTTGGGGTATAATTATCTACAGTACCGTTATAAAAGCCATCTCCAAAATTTACAGTTAATTCTTCTGCAATTGGAATAACAAATTGTGATGATACTGCAGGGATTCCTACGTTGGAATAAGTGTTAAACGAACCACCTATAATAAATCTATCTCCCAAGTTTGATATAGTTTTTATTATTGGTGGAAACCCAGTGGAATTAAATACACCGCCTGTATCTTCACCATTTGGTGATAGTACTCCATCAGGGTCAAGAACTGCTATATTCTGGGCTGATGTTCCTTGCACCGTTCCAAAATTACCAACAACAACCAAATTACCATCATCATTAAATAACATATCATAACCACCCGTAACAGTTGTTGATGTTCCATTATCTAAACCATCAGCAATAACAGCAAAATCTAAATCGGGTACCCATAATAAAGAACTATTTTGTTTCATTCTTATAATTTTATTACAAGTAATGGCACCTCCATATCTCTCAAATTTACCAGTCACATATATTCTATCTAAATTATCCACAAGAACTTTCAAGACATTATCTCCAAATGTTCCGGACGGTGAATTATCTACATCAGTTATTCCGGTATAAAATGCACCGCTTGATTTTAAAACAACAAGATTCCCACAACTTATATTATTATACGAATAAAAATCCCCGCCAACAACTATACTACCATTTGCTAATAAATCAACGGTTCTTGGAAAACTGTTATTTAAGATAAATCCTTGAGTTACCCCATTAAAACTAGCATCTTTAATACCAGTAGTGGTTAATCTAATAATACCTTTACAAGGTGTTGATCCATTCCATAATGACATAACACCAACAACAATTAGTTTTCCGTCCGGTTGTAATTTAATTCCTAAAACTGGTCTATCAAAACCAGTACCTACAGGATAAGCTAAATCTTGTGTTCCGTTTGAACCCAATCTACATAATCTTCCCTTACCCCCTATTGTGTCAAAACCTCCAATGTATATTCTATCTGATGAATCTATTTCTAAAGCTGATATATCTGATGGAAAATCCGGCGGGGTAAATGAAGTATCTAACGTAAAGTCTGTATTTAATCTACATATTTTTCTTGATGATAATGTAATGCCCTGATAAGATGTAAAACCACCTACACAAATATATTTACCATCACTTTGTTTCTTAATAGCATTTACTATCCCATTAAATCCACTACCAATATCTGTATTATCAGTTGTATTAGGGTTTAAATTTGCATTCAGTGACATTATTCTACCATTAGCAGTAGTATAATCTGTTGATCCCTTAAATGTTTTATCCCAACCATCAAATCCATTAAATGATAGGGGAACACCATTATTGCTTATTTGGTATCCAAAAACATCACCATCCCTTGGTGTATCTATGAAATTTATGTCTAATGTTAATTTTCTACTCATTAGTATTTATTTAGTTTATTTATTTTGTTGATACCAGTAATCCCAGATATCTTCGGCAGCATATGTTGCTAATTGATCTAAATGTGTTTCTATTGCAGGTTGGATAAAATTCTTAGGTTCTATTCCATTCTTTCTAACTGAAGTAGCTATTGCAAATTGCCCACTTAAAGTTGGGGCGTAACTGGAGAAAGCGGAGGATGGAATATTCTTTTTGAATGAATATGGAGATCCCCAATTTACTTCCGTTCCGTTTACACCCAAATCCTGAAATACCCCATAATCAAGCATTGAGATCTGTATTTCAAAACCATCCTCAGTAGGTTCAAGATTTGCAGTAACTGAATTAGCAAGCGCACCAGTGTTTCTCGGTGCGCGTTTGGCTATATCAGACTCTATCGTCGATAAATAATCAGTTATTGATTGCCAGGTGTTCATTAACAGATATCTATATTATTTGGAATTGTTAAATCTACTCTTATTACCCACCCATCTAAAAGATTATAGTCCTTAAATAAAAGGGGTTGCAATTGGCTAACAGCTGATATTTCAATAAATTCATCGTTGTTTTGTCTAAGTAACCAAGTTACCAGATCATTTAATATTGCGTAAGTCACGTTTAAGTTGTCTTGAACGTCATCATTACCCTCGAATTTATCGGTAGCAATAGATTTTGAAATGTCTCTCTGATCTAATGCTGCTATTTCGAAACTAAATGTGGATATCTTTGATGTAATATTAGCTCCAACCGGGTTAATATGAGCTATTGGATAAATATTCTTCTTATAAAGATCTTTATCGTCAGTTCTCCCGAATAAAGTGGTATTCACATTAGGGTTACCCTCCAGTCTTGTCTTTAAAAAATCTACCACTAAATAAAATTGATTCATTATCTTAATTTATTATATTTATCTAAAAACAAAATTAGTCTTTAGTGTTTCTTATCTTATCCCACTAATTGCAAACCTTTTCACCGTTACCTTTTCTAAACTTAGTGCATATCGAAAGGCATCGATTAAGTGATTGTAATTATCAATTGGTTTGTTTGTTCCTTTATTCCAGGCATAGTTCTGATATTCATAAATAATATGCTTTGAATTTGGATCAACATAAACCTCGTGATCCTTGATCTTATTAATACCAGATCTAATCGAATCCGGTCCTTTTGCTGCGGGTTTTATATTCCAGCCCATTCTTCTAATTTCTTCTATTGATTTAGGTTCGGCACTATCGGCTATAATTGTGTCACGTTTGGAAATACCAAATCTCTCTAAGGCCTCGCAAATATCTTGGTTGGTCATGCCTGTATCGTAGAGTAATTCCTTTACCCAAATACTATTATTCTTTTTATCCACCCTAACTAAAGCGCAAGGATCATTAGAAAAACCAAAGTCCAATCCGTAAACAGTATCAGCTTCCGGGTGTGGATCATAAACCCATTGCCAATCACTAAAGATCTGTCCTTCTACGAAATCTTTCCATTCACCCAGAATGTGGTGGGCATAATAGCCAGGATTAAGTGTTTTGGTTCTTTCCCATTCTTTAATCTTTTTCGGATCCAAGTTCTCCTCGTTATCTCTCCAAGTTGTATGAATAAAACAATGATCATCTTGCCATATTGGGTTTGGTCGGCCATCTATAAACCATCTTCCGTGAATCCAGTGACTTTTTTCGATCGGGTTAAATATAATAAACACCTTTCTTTCAACCCCTTTCATTCTTAGGGAGTCATTTAACTTAATAAACTCTTCCTCCGACGGTAACTCAGTAGCCTCGTCGATTAAAAGATGACTAACATTAGAAATACCTTTACCCTTTGCAGTCATAGAACCGTCGGCCAATCTCATGGCGTGGGTTATTATCATGTTTCCGTTTGGCGTATAGATAATCTCGTCCCCAGTTATCTTAAGATATTTGGTAATACCCCAGGAATCTGCAAGATCCAGAATATCCCTATAAATGGAAGACTTAATACTTTTCTGGGTGTACCTTGCAATAACACCTCTAAAGTAATCCCCGCCAATCAAACACAATAAAAAATATGCTGCTATATTAGTAGATTTTCCGGATGCTCGTCAACGACCCCCGCTTACCACATAATAGGTATAACGGGGGTCGAATATGTCTTTATATGCGTCTAGAAACTTAAATGTTATGTTTTCTGACATTATGATTTTGTTTTTTTTGCATTAGCAACACTTTCGTAAGATTTTAATATAAATCCATTAATCATTATTTTCGGTGTCTGTAATGTCATTTTTTGTAACTCCCTTCGGTAGCACAATATTGATTGGCATCGGATTAGTTTCTTCTGTTAATTTAGGAATAACGAATGGGGAGATTTTAAGTAGTAGTTCTATTGCTTTACCCGGATCTTTTACCGCTACCCTATCTAACCAATTTTGTATAGATCCAAGATTACCCTGGATTAAGTTTATATAAGCTTCCTTGATCTCAGTAGTTACCTTGTTGTTAGCTCCTTTCGGTCTACCATTAGGATTGGTTACTATTCCCTTTCCCCAGTTTGGGTTTCCGATTTTTTTTGGTTCATTAGATTCCATATTACAATAATTATTTTTTATTTTTGAAATAACCTTCTATAGCAGCACCCTGCTTAAGTGCTTTTATTTTAGCAGCTTCATATTCTTGTTGGGACTCGCATGAATAATAGTAGTGTGCACCTGCATCACCCCATTTAACATAACATCCTCGTACATCGTGTCCCTTTTTTAATTGGCATGGTTTAGTTATTATCGTTTATATGTGCGAGAACATGAAGTCTCTCTATTAATTTTAAAATTGTACCCGGACAATTGCATCTTTGGATGGGATTTCTAGAAACAAAAACCTCATTATAAAGTGAGAAAAGTCTGTTGGCTTCCTCAGATTCCATACTCCTTTTTGAATTTAGACTATCTATGAAAATCACCTCCTCCCCAGTAAGGTGGCGGGAAGGATTTAGATAGGGAAATAATTTATTGAATAGTGCTTGTCTTGATTTACATCCCTCGCAAGTTTCTATACCAAAGAAATTTGTAATCTTAGCAATAGTATCGCCCAGCCCAGCGGAAGGAATTGGTTCATTCACAACCGGTTGGGTAAGATCTATTTCCTCTTTAGTTTTTTTCTTTTTTGCCATTATAGTTTTCTTTAATTTTTTCTTTTATGTTATTGATACGTTTGTTAATAGCTACGTGGGAAATCCCGGTTTCCCTAGCAATATGTCTTTGCGAAAGATCGTACATATGATGTAGCGTCCACATCTTTTGTTCGTAAGATCTAAGAGAACCCAATACTTCTTTAATGCAATCCAACATTAATAGATTTCCCTTATCACCCATTTCCAATTCTTCGATGTTGCAATCATCCTCAGCCAGATATTTGGCAGAGTCTAATTCCCCACTTGTTCTTTTCTCCCTTTTTAAATGAGTAAGAAATCTATTTCGTAGGGAGATAAAGATGTAGTTATCGTTAATCTTTTCTTCCGGAACTTGTTTTTCCATTAATGCTAGTAGAAGATCCTGTAAAATGTCCTCGGCGGATTGTTCATCAGAGCATATAATTTTTGATAGATTCATCCATTTATTATACTGGCTCTCCGTTATCTGCATCGTTAGAAACATTATTTTTAGTAGAAATAAGGTCGATAACTTTAGACTTTTTCTGTATTCTTTTTTGGTCCGAACTTAAAGGACCCATATTTATTTTTAGACCATTATCATCTAAGAGTTTTAGTGTTTCCTGGTCGGCTCTTTCTTTTAAAAGACCATATTTAATAGAGTATTCACCCTGAGGAAATTCAAAAGAGATAATTGTATCGTTATCCGGTTTGTGTTCATCCTTTAATTTATTCTCGTAGTAGAGCATAAGTCTGGTATGAAACTGTGGTCCCATTTCTTTAAGGAAATCTTCCACTGTTATATTTTTGTCCATATTTAAAAACTGTTTTTTTATTTTATGTTTATTATTTTTATATTATATATCTATTTTGATTGTGTCTCCTAGACCTTTAGATTCGTTTTCCATTTGGTTTGTTTTATTGTATATATTTTTTCTATTAATTCAGGAATGTATTCTGCAACATCCTTATCTACCACCCACTCGATCTCTTCTGATCTGGCAATATAAGTTTTTCTTGCTAGGTATTTATTTCTTTCTATAAATGATTTTATTGGGCACTTATTATTCTTCAGCAATTCCAATATATCATCATCAGTTAATTTATTGTATATCATCAGTAAATTCTTTTTAATGCTTTATTTTTAGGTATTACTAAGGTTGTTATTCTTCCATCTAACACAACAGAAGTTCCTTTTATATGTAGACATTTTTTATAATTGCTATCGTATAATTCGTAGGTCTCAGTAATATCAGTAATATAAAATATATATTTTTTTCTTAATAATATTTTTTTATTCATCATTATTTATTTAATTAATTTCATTGGAAATATTATGGGTTGAGTACCGTCTAGAACCACTGAACAAGCAACCGTTCCTTTCTTACCCCACTTACCGTAATTAAAAGCTTGTTTAGATTGATCAATACCTATACCAGTTTGCAAAGCGAATAATGTTTTATCGTGTCCCTCAAAGAAATGTATATGACATAAACTATGATAATGCCCCTGCACTACCGATTTGAAGTTTGATTTAACTCTAGCAACCGAATTCATTCCCATCCCATGACAGTAGTAAACATCGTCTATTGTAATGCTATCCATAAATTTCCAATTAGGTACATTTAGGATGTCGTTTAGCTCTCTTCTAAACATTGAGGGTATACCAGCAGTAACCATACGTCTATAATAAAGATTGCAATGATTACCATATATGACTATTGCATTAGGAAAAGCTTTATACCATCTACTTAATCTTTCCATAGACATTTTTATCTCGTCGGCCGCCCCTGGCATATCTGGATTTTTTTCGTGGTAACTAAGAGAAGCGAAGTCAACTACATCCCCTATAAATACGACTTTATTACATTTTTGTTCCCTATATACTTTTCTACAATGTTCTAGATAATCTTCGTGATCCCAAGGACAGTGTAAGTCTGCTATTACTAGCACTCTACTATTTTGTGGGGTTTTTAATTTGTTAAACATTCATTTTAATTATTTTTATACTCTATATATCTACACAAAAAAGGCAGGGTTTACCTGCCAATTTCTAATATAATCTTGAATTCGTTGCGTTAACTTTAATTGATCTTTCCATTATTGTGATTTCTCCTGATCTTTCGAGTAACAATTTAATGTATTGTATTAAATCTTCCGAATAACCCGTGGACTCTTTTATTTCTTTTGTGGTTATTCTAGAAATCCAATTCTTGTCTGTTGTTTTAAATATTTCGTAAAATACTTTTCCTTCTATTAGTTCCATCTTGATAAAAATGTGTTTATTTTTGTTGTTAATTGTTCCCATTTGGTTGGGTTTGCTGTGTATCTATTAGTAATACCATTCTCGGTAAGTGCTCTTAAATAAGCATCTCTTGCGTCTTCCTCTAAATCATAATACCCAAGAAATACTGATTTACCGTCTATCTTTATTGATGCTTTCCATTTACCCTTCGATTTAATCCAACCAACCCCGATATATTTAGAGGACTTATTTCTTTTTAATAAAGCATGTGATAGGTTTTCTCTATTGCTTGTCCATTCTAGATTTTCTATTCTGTTATCTGTCCCTATATGATTCTTATGATTAACCATTAGGTTTGAATCTTCAGGTACGCCGATCCAAGTTAAAGCAACTGCTCTGTGACATCTTAATGAAGAGTTACCTGCCTTTACCTGTAAATAACCTTTATTATTTTTAGATGTTCTCAGAGGAGAGTTGGCTCCGATTCTTCTGATGTCTCCGATTCGATTACATTCGTAGTTAGTGTAACCTGGGATTTGTTTGAATTCATTTGTGTTGTTCATTTTAATTAAATTATTTTTTCTTTTGTTACTTTATATTGTAACTACATATATATTACTATTGGGGTCCGGAATATCGCGCGGTTTCCTTAGTTTACGATTTATTGATGTAAAATTAATGTTAGAAATAAAATACCACAAAAAAGGGTTGACTTTTAGACCAACCCAATCTGAAAAAAATATAAATTTAATTAACGAACAATCTATATATCCAACTGATTTATTTTAGATATAATCCAACCAAACCAAAATCGTCGGATATTGCATTAACTTTTTCGATTTTTACTAGAAATCTAATTGCGGAATATATTTCGGTAACCGAACATTCCAATTCTATCGCTAAATCTACCGGATTGGTTTCAAGATAGTTGGTTTCCGAAGATCCTTTAAGTAGATCGATAAGTGCTTGTGTTTCTTTTCTCATGATTATCTTTTTTTATATTTTTATTTTAAGACACACTTTTGAATTGAATCATATGTAGATAGACAAAATCTATTAGCGTGTCTTAAACACTGGTTAAATTACGAAATTTAGTGGGATTGTCTATGATCTAATTCTCCAGAAACTATAACAACATTAAATAATGTATTAAGTCTGGAATAAAGTCGTGGACCATAAAATTCATTAAGCTGTTCTAATGATTTATTAGAGGTAGCAAATACCTTACCTCTAGAATTTGAATATTTTTCCATGTTATTAGCTCTTCTTAATAATGTTTCAAGAACTGGTGATTCCTGAGTACCAAAATGGTTTCTAAATTGGGGTTCAGTTCCTAAATCATCTATAAAAAGCCAATAGTCACAAGAAGAAGCATTATTAATGTGATCCCTAGTTAAATCGAATGAATCAAAATAATACATTTTATTAAATTTACCATTTCCTTTTTCAGATTCCATTTCAGATTCAGAAAAGAATTTTCTACAACTTGAGGTCTTGCCTATACCGGTAGATCCCAGTAGTATAAAACCTTTATTAGTATCCCAACCGTTAATAGGATTATCGTATATTTTACTAAGAAATAAACTTAGTTTGTCTTGATGTATATCGAATTTTTTCATAATTAAAAGTATTGATTCATATCTATAGCTCCATCTGAAGATTTCTTAAGTTCTTCTTGTGTAGCTATATCCATATTTTTTGAATGTGTATTTAGTTTATTAAATTGTTTTTTTCTTTCTATATCTTTTTTTAATGAATCCAGATCAGAACCATTCTTAAGAAAAGAACTAATCCATATCTTTCTCATGAACTGTAGGTCGGAACCTAGTGTTTTAATGAACTGAACAATACCCTCTTGCTTATTCCTATCCATATTAAGAAAGTGTTTTTTATAAACAGCACTAAGAACTGACGAAGATTCTTCAGTAATCCATAAGGATAGAATAGTTTCCCAATTGTGCTTGCTATCTAGTTGAAATAATGCTGAAGAACTTTCTGGTGAATTAAATTGGGTATCTTTCTCGATCGTAGAGAGAATGTTATCTCTCTTATTCTTTCTTTTATTCTCTCTAATAGACACGTCGTTTTTCGTATCTCTAGTCACCCCATTTTTCGTGGGTCTAGACTTACGAATTTCGTTATCACTAGAAAGTAAATTTAGAATGGATTCGTCGTTTATTTTATAGTAATTTTTACATGGTACACCCTTTCTAACTATATCAATTAGATTTAATTCCTGAAGTTTTGCTGTTATCGTTGGAATCTTTCTTTCAGATATGCAGGTCTCTTCGGAAATTTTAGAAACTGTATGAAAAAATTCATCACCCATTATATCGAGCGTTGACATATCAATAAGATGTTGTAAAACCAGTGTTTCTTCGAGACCTATTTTTTTTGTAAGTGCTTTGTTTATCATCCAGAAGGAGGATAAACCCATTGTGTTTTTTAGCATTTTTGATTTTTTCATTTTAATTATTGATTATTTTTAAGAAGATCCTTTATCATATCTTGGATTAATGCGGATCCTGATTTATCTTCTTCTTGACAATATCTCATAAATTCTTCCCATACCTCCGGTCTTATTGAGATAGTAACTACTTTTTTTCTGTTTCTTTTTGGATTTTCCATTTTTTAAAATTATTTTTAGTTTATAATATTTGAATATTATATGAGTTATATATCAAATAGTTCCCATGAAAAGTAGTATTTTTTTAAAAAAGTTTTAGTAATTAGTCTATTTATACTGATTCTAAATAGTACTATTCACCGGGGAAGATCATAACCCACAAAAAAGGACTGAATTACCAGTCCTAAATCTGAGTGCGGATTTATTTATTATCCAATTTATACTGAACATATATCAGGACAATTATTACTATTATTAACCACCAGGCAATATTAAATGGTTTACGTGTAACATCTTTCTCTTTCTTATACCCATTCGTCTTTGTAGTAGTCGTTTTCTTTACCGCTGCTGAACTTTCTTTCTTTTCGAATGTGTTACTATGGGTTTGGGATTTAGATTGCTTATACGCACCCTTTTTAGGTACTCGTATTTTACTACCATCAGGTCGCTCTATAATGATGTCTGCTTCTCCGGTATTCTCAAAACACTCGTCTTGCTTTAGTGTGTCTTTAACTTTAATTAACACGTCGAGTTTGGTCCCGGTCGAGTCAACATGTTCTTTAATTTCCTTTCTCTCTTCCTGTACGGACTTACTTTTCACGCCACACCCTATTGTAAACGTAAATAGAATGCATATGCTGAACAATAATATTTTTTTAATCATAATCTATTACTTTAAGGTTATCTATCCGATATGGACGGTACTTTTTGTTTCAATCTTTTAACTCCAAAATAATCACACAGAATTAAAAAGCACTCATATCTTTTGGCTTCTATTCTGATTTTAAATTCTTTCATTTCGATTAATTGGATCTTATAGATACCTTCTTCTCTACAGAAATCATAAAGCTCTTTCTTTTCCCCTTTACTAAGACCAGAATTATGTTGGGTTTCCCTACGTTTTAGGTTATTAGTTATACCTATGTACCTAGTTACCCCACCAACCTCAACCTTGTATAGGTAGGTCTTTCCCTGTTTCTTCCTCGCCATTCTTGTGTTTATTATAAGTTTCTACTCTAAAATCTATTTCTTTTTTAATAACCGCGCACCATTCATAGGCTTCCTCTACTTCGAAATTCCAAAGTAGGATTTCCAAATTTTCCATTGTTTCTAATGTGTGGGGTTCTATTGCTATGATAAGTGAGAAATCTGATTTTGTTAGATATTTCATTATGTTCCTCGGCATCATGTAAAGAATATCAGAGGTGTTGAAGTTATAGTTGGTCATAATTGGTCCGTTTATTTTGACTGGAATATAGAATTTTGTATCATTGATCCAGATTACCCTTATTTTTCTCGAAGAATTTTTCATAATCTAGTATGCTTGGACATAAATTATTCCGTTTTATTTTATCTAGCGTTGCCTTTAGTATAATCTCATTTTCTTTTTTCCATTGATAACTTGATCCGTAATCCAACCAGATAATATTTTCTCTCCTCCAATCGTAGGGATTGTGATTTTTTAAAATGAATCCAGGTTTAATTCCTAAGATTTTACCAATAATAGCACGTTTAGAATATCTTTTATTATACGGAGTTCCTGAATACCATTGTGATGAATCGGATCTAGTATGGATCTCTATTCCCTCGTCGGGAACAAGGGCTCCACAATTTGGGTAATAGGTGAATGGATATTTTTCATTTCTAATCGGATCGGAAAGATCTATTGGGGGATAGGTAAAATCAAAAAG
>Ga0075163_10001911_pt1 | contig 28151 bp, 22 predicted proteins | sample JI1023141ADNA_FD_71478 | JGI IMG/M metagenome (GOLD analysis project Ga0075163, IMG submission 71478) | Wastewater effluent complex algal communities from Wisconsin, to seasonally profile nutrient transformation and Carbon sequestration -... | ecosystem: Engineered > WWTP > Effluent > Algae...
TCGCAACATCTTCTATTTCGCGGTGTGCGCGCTCGACCGCGTGTTCCTGGTCCGCGGCGAGACGCGGCGCTTCCACATCACCGAGACCGGCGTCGAGCACCTGCAGAGGCTGCGCGAGGGCCGGCGCGGGGCGATCCTGCTGGGCGCGCACCTCGGCTCGTTCGAGGCGATGCGGGCGTTCGCGAAGCACGAGGCGTACACCGTCAACATCCTGGCGTACTTTCACAACGCGCGGATGATCAACACCTTCCTCGCGACCGTCGGCGCCGACTTCAAGGGCCGCGTCATCGAGATCGATCCGAAGGACACCAGCTATATCTTCGCGGTCCAGGCGGCGATCGAGCGCGGCGAGCTGGTCGCGGTGCTCGGCGACCGCGTCGGGGTCAACGAGAAGACCGCGACCGCGAATTTTCTCGGCGCGCCGGCCCGCTTCCCGACCGGGCCCTACACCCTCGCGGCGCTGCTGCGCTGCCCGATCTACCTCACGTTCGGGCTGTACAGCGCGCCGAACCGCTACGATCTGTATTGCGAGCCGCTCGGCGAGCAACTAGAACTGCCCCGGGGCGCCCGCGAGGCGGCCCTCGCCGCCCATGTCCAGCGCTACGCCGACCGCCTCGAGCACTTCTGCCGCCTCGCGCCGCACAACTGGTTCAACTTCTATGACTTCTGGCGCGCACAGGAGGGACCCCGGTGAGTGAGCCGCTGCAGGTCGGGCGCACGCCGCTCACGATCGAGGACATCGTCGCGCTCGCCGAGGGCCGCGCGCATCCGGTGCTCGACGCCGACCCGGCGTATCGGGCGCTGATCGCCGCGGGCGCCGACCACCTCGCGCGCCGGCTCGCCGCGGGCGAGGTCGTGTACGGCGTGACGACCGGCTTCGGCGACTCGTGCGTGACCGCGGTCGCGGCGGAGTACACGGCGCAGATGCCGGTCAACCTGATGCGCTTCCACGGCTGCGGCACCGGGCGGCTGTTCGACGCGACCGAGTCGGCGGCGATCGTCGCGGTGCGGCTGGCCGCGCTGGCCCGCGGCTGGTCGGGCGTGCGACCGGTCGTGCTCGAGCGGCTGTGCGCGCTGCTCGAGCGCCGCGTGCTGCCGTGCATCCCCGCGGAGGGCTCGGTCGGGGCCAGCGGCGACCTGACCCCGCTGTCGTACGTCGTCGCCGCGCTGGTCGGCGAGCGCGAGTGCTGGGTCGACGGGCGCGCGGTCGCGGCCGGGCCGGCGCTGGCGGACGCGGGCATCGAGGCGCTGACGCTCGCGCCCAAGGAGAGCCTGGCGCTGATGAACGGGACCAGCGTGATGGTCGGGCTCGGGTGCCTGGCGTACGCGCGCTCGCTGAAGCTGGCGCGGCTGTGCGCGGCGCTGACGGCGATGGCGAGCGACGTGCTGGGCGGCAACCCGGCGCACTTCGACGACCGCATCTTCGCCGCCAAGCCGCACCCGGGCCAGCGCGCGTGCGCGCGGTGGATCCGGGAGGACACTCTCGACATCATGGCGGACCCCGGGGCCCCGCGGCGGATCCAGGACCGCTACTCGATCCGCTGCGCGCCGCACGTGATCGGCGTGCTGCTCGACGCGCTGCCGTGGATCCGCGGCGCGCTGGAGATCGAGACCAACGGCGCCAACGACAACCCGCTGATCGACCCCGAGACCGGCGACGTGCTGCACGGCGGCAACTTCTACGGCGGCCACGCCTGCTTCGCGCTCGACGCCCTCAAGGCCGCGGTCGCCAACCTCGCCGACCTCGTCGACCGCCAGATGGCCCAGATCTGCAACCCGGACATGAGCAACGGGCTGCCGGCCAACCTGGTCGGGAGGACAGGTCCGGACCGCGCCGCGCACCACGGCTTCAAGGCCATGCAGATCTCGACCTCGGCGCTCGCGGCCGAGGCGTTGAAGCTGACGATGCCGGCCAGCGTCTTCTCGCGCTCGACCGAATGCCACAACCAGGACAAGGTCAGCATGGGCACGATCGCGGCCCGAGATTGCCTCCGGATCCTGGAGCTGACGGAGACCGTGGCGGCGATCGCCGCGCTGGCGCTGTGTCAGGCGGTCGACCTGCGCGGCGGCGCGAACTGCCACCGGCGCAGCCGGGCGATGCACGCGGCCGTGCGCGCGCAGGTGCCCATGGTCGACGCCGACCGCCGCCAGGACCACGACATCGCGGCGCTGCTGGCGATGTACCGCCGCGGCGAGCTGCCGATCGGGGAGGTCGACTGGCGATGAGCGAGGAGCCGGAGATCCGCGGCCGCCGACACGAGGTCCACGTCGACTTCGAGGTGCCGTTCCACGACGTCGACGTGCTGCAGATCGTGTGGCACGGCCACTATTATAAATATATGGAGCTCGGGCGGACGGCGCTGCTGCGCGCGCGCGGGCTCGACGTCGCCGACATCCGCGGGCTCGGCCACCGCCTGCTGCTGGTCGACAGCCACTGCCGCCACACCTTCCCGCTGCACTACGCCGACCGCGCCCGCGTCAGCGCGTGGTTCGTGAGCGTGGCGCAGCGGCTGGTGATCGCGTACAGGATCCGCAACCTCACCCATGACCGCTGCTCGGCGCGCGGCCAGACGATCCTCATCACGACCGACGCCGACGGCCGCATGCTCCCGGAGACCCCCGATGCCCTGCTGCAACGCTTGCTCCCCTGAGCCCAGGAACGTGCGAACGAGGGCCGTCCTCGGCGGTCTGCTCGCGGGTCTGCTCGCCGGGCCCGCGCGCGCGCAGGCGCCCGCGGCTGCGGCACCGGTCGCGACCTCGACGACGACGCCGGCCGCCGCGCCGATCGGGCTCGAGCAATTGCTGGCGCGCTTCGCCGCGATGTCGGGGCTGTCGGCGAAGTTTCGCGAGGAGAAGCGCATGGCGCTGCTGGCGGCGCCGCTGGTCAACGAGGGGGTGCTGTACTTCGCGCCGCCGGGGCGGCTGGCGCGGCACATCACGGCGCCGGCGCCGGCGACGGTGCTGATCGACGCGGGCTCGCTGCGCTACGCGGACGCGGGCGGCAGCGAGACGCTGACGCTCGACCAGAACCCGGTGCTGCGGCTGTTCGTCGACAGCTTCGTCAAGATCTTCGCGGGCGACCGCGAGGCGCTGGCGCGCATGTACACGATGGAGCTGGTCGCGCTGCCGGCGGGCGCGGACGGGCTGCCGCGCTGGTCGCTGCGCCTGCGCCCGCGCGTGGCCCCGATGACGCAGATCATCGAGCGCGTCGAGATCGAGGGCCGCGACGTGATGCTGGAGACGATGCGGGTGGTCGAGGTCGGGGGCGACGAGACGGTCACGACCTTCACGCAGGTCGACACGCAGCGCCGCTTCACCGCGGAGGAGCTGACCGCGCTGTTCCGCCTGCCGGGCCAGCGTCAGGACCGCTGAGTGGCTGTCTCCGGGGACAGGTCGCAAGGGACAGGTCGCGGGCTGCGGGCCGCGGCCGGGCTGGCGGTGCTGGTGGCGCTGGCCGTCGTTTGTTGGCTGCAGATGGCGGTCACGACCGACATCACGCACTTTTTGGCCGACGAGACCGACGCGAAGCTCGCGGGCATCTCGCGCCAGCTCGCGCAGTCGGAGCTGACGCGCACGATCGTGCTCAGCGTCCAGGGCGAGGGCGACGACCCGGCCGCGGCGCTGGCGGCCGCGAAGGCGCTCGGGGCGGCGCTGGAGCGCCACCCGCAGGTCGCGTGGCTGCGCACCGGCCCGGGCCCGATCGACGGCGAGGCGATCCACGACATCTATCACCCGCGCCGGTACTATCTGCTGGATGTCCCCGGGGACAGGTCGGATGTCCCGGAGGACAGGTTGTCGGAGGCCGGGCTGCGGGCGGCCGCGCAGGGGCTCAAGGCCGAGCTCGGGCGGCCGACCGGGGCGGTCGTCAAGCGCGTCGCGCCCGGCGACCCGTTGCTGCTGTACCCGGCGCAGCTGCGCGCGCTCGAGGCGGCGCGGGCCGGCGGGCTCGAGCTGCGGGACGGGCAGTTTTTGGCCGGGGGCCGCCACGCGCTGGTGCTGCTGGCGACCCGCGACTCGCCGTTCGACGCGGCCGCGCAGGCGCCCCTGCAGGCGGCGATCGCCGACGAGTTCGCGGCGGTCGGCGCGGGGCTGACGCTCGAGCAGAGCGGCGTGGCCCGCTTCGCGCTGGCGGCCGAGCGCAGCATGAAGGCGGACATCGGCAGGATCTCGACGGTCTCGCTGATCGGGCTGCTGGTGCTGTTCGCGGTCATGTTTCGCTCGCCGCGGCTGATCGTGCTGTCGCTCGTGCCGCTGGTCGCGGGCTTTTTGGCGGCGCTGGCGAGCTGTCTGCTGGTGTTCGGCGCGGTGCACGGGCTGACGCTCGCGTTCGGGGCGACGCTGATCGGCGTGTGCATCGATTATTCGGTGCACCTGTTCAATCATCATCTGCTCGATCCGTCGGCGGTGGCGCCGGAGGCCAGCGCGCGGCGGATCGCGCCGGGGCTGTGGCTCGGGGCGCTGACGACCGTCGCCGGGTTCGCGGGGCTGGCGTGGACCAGCTTCCCGGGGCTGCGCGAGGTCGCGGTGTTCGCCAGCGTCGGCGTGCTCGCGGCGGTGGTGGCGACGCGGTACTGGTTGCCGGCCCTGATGCCGCGGCGGGCCCGGGCCGGCGCGATCCAGCGGGCGATGGCGGCGGGGCTGCAGCGCATGATGACGGGGCTCGCGCGGCGGCGGGCGCTGCTCGTCGGGCTGCCGGTCGCGGCGCTGCTGGTGGCCGTGATCGGGGCGACGCGGATCCGCTGGATCGACGACGTGAAGCTGCTGACGACCACCGACCCGGCGATGCTCGCGGAGGACGAGGGCGTGCGCGGTCGGGTCGCGCGGATGGACAGCGGGCGCTTCGTCGTCGCGCTCGGCAGCGGGCCCGACCTCGCCGCCGCCGAGGAGGCCGCGCTGGCCGTCAACGACGGCGTGTACGCGCAGCTCGCCGCGGCCCGCGCGGCCGGGGAGCTGGCGGAGTTTCGCAGCCTGCACACCTTCGTGCGGTCGGCCGCGACGCAGCGGCGCAGCCTGGCGGCGCTGCAGGACCCGGCGCTGCCGGCCCGGCTCGACGCGGCGTTCACGGCGGAGGGGTTTCGGCCGGGCTCGTTCGCGGCGTTCTTTTCGGACATGTCCCAAGTGCCAGGTCCGCTGCGGCTCGCGGACCTGCAGGGCTCGCCGCTCGCGGACCTGGTGCGATCGTTTCGCGTCGAGCTGCAGGGGCCGGAGCCGACGGTCGCGGTGTTGAGCCTGGTGCGCGGGGTGCAGGACGGCGAGGCCCTGCGCGCGCGCCTGGCCGCGGCGCCGGGCAGCCACTACTTCGACCAGGCGGCGGCGATGGCGACGGCCTACGGGCGCTACCGCGAGCGCACGCTCGAGCTGGCGCTGTTCGGGCTCGCGGGCGTGTTCGGGCTCGTGCTGCTGCGCTACCGCTCGCCGGTGCTGGCGCTCTCGGCGTTCGCGCCGGCGGTGCTGGCCGCGGGCGCGACGCTCGGCGGGCTCGCGCTCGCGGGGGTCGACATCGGGCTGCTGCACGTGGTCGCGCTGCTGCTGGTGCTGAGCATGGGGGTCGACTACGGGGTGTTTCTGGCCGAGAGCCGCGCGGACCCGGACGGGCTGTCGGCGACGCTGCTGAGCGTGCTGGTCGCGTGCCTGTCGACGGTGCTGGCGTTCGGGCTGCTCGGGATGTCGGCGAGCCCGGCCTTGCAGGCGATCGGTGTGACCGTGGGCCTCGGGGTCCTGCTCAGCCTGGTGCTCGCCCCGGCGGCGCTGCTGCTCGGGAGGCGCGGATGAGACGGAGGATGGACATGGCCGAAAGGACAGGTGGCGCGAGGACATGGTCCTTCGGACAGGTCGCGCTGGCGCTGGCGCTCGCGGCTTGCACGCCGCGGCCGAGCGGGCCGCCGGACCCGTCGCAGATGCGCTACCCGGGGGAGCTGGCGTCGGCGCCGGAGCTGGCCGCGCGGGGAGATTTCCTGGCCCGGCAGACGCTGGTCGGCCGCTACGGGCCGCGCGAGGTCCACGGCGAGGTCGTGGTCCAGAAGCAGGGCGCGGCGCTGACGCTGATCGGGCTGACGCCGTTCGGGAGCAAGGCCTTCGTCATCCAGCAGGACGCGGACGGGGTGCGCAGCAAGGAGGTCCTGCCGGGCTCGCTGCCGTTCCCGGCCGAATTCATGCTCCTGGACGTGCACCGCTCGCTGTTCATGGGGCTGCCCGGGGCGGGCGCGGACGGCGAGCGCCGGGGCGAGCGCGCGGGCGAGGTCATCACCGAGACGTGGCAGGCGGGCAAGCTGCTGCGGCGCAGCTTTCGTCGCCTCGACCGCAAGCCGCGCGGGACGATCACGGTCGAGTACGTCGGCGGCATGGCCGGCGAGCGAGCGCCGGCCCGGATGCGCCTCGACAACGGCTGGTTCGGCTACGCGATCGAGATCTCGACGGTCAGCTGGCAGCCGCTGTGAGGACGGACCCGGTCGCACCCGGTGGCGGGACCACCTGCGCTTTTGGACAGGTCCTGAGGGTCAGGGTCGCGGCCTCGCGGTCGCGGAGGCGACCGCGCCGCGGCGCCGGCGCGCGAGAACCGGCTATACTCGCGGGTCGTCATGGAGATCGAAGACCTCGACGCGGCCGGCGCGGCGCGTGTCCTGCTGTGGCGTGACCCGCCTTCGGGCCTGCTCGCGGTGCTGGTGATCGATGACCTGACTCTCGGGCCAGGTGCCGGCGGGGTGCGCACGCGCAGCTACCCGTGCCTGGCCGCGGCGATGGCCGACGCGGCGGCGCTGGCCCAGGCGATGACCCGCAAGTGCGCGCTGGCCGGGCTCGCGGCCGGCGGCGCGAAGGCGGTGGTGATCGACCACCCGGGGCTCGACCGGCCGCGGGCGTTCGCGCGGCTCGGGGCGTTCATCGCGGAGCTCGGCGGGGTGTTTCGCACGGCGGGGGACCTCGGGACGACCGCGGCCGACCTCGCGGCGATGGCGAGCACCTGTCCCTTCGTTCATGTCGACGAGCGCGGGCTGGTCGACGCGACGGCGCGCGGGCTGCTCGGCTGCATCGCCGCGTGCGCGGCGACGCGGGGTCGCGGGCTCGCCGGGCTGCGCGTCGCGGTCCACGGCTGCGGCGCGATCGGCGGGGCGGCGGCCCGGGCCCTGCGCGACGCCGGGGCGGTGCTCGTGCTCGCCGATGTCGACGCCGCGAAGGCGACCGCGCTGGCGGCCGAGCTCGGGGCGGCGGTGCTCGAGCCGGAGGCGCTGCTGCGGGCCGACGTCGACGTGCTCGCGCCGTGCGCGGTCGGCGGGGTGATCACGCGCGAGCTGGCGCCGCAGCTGCGCGCGTGGGCGGTCTGCGGCGCGGCCAACAACGCGCTCGCGGACGTCGAGGCGGCCCTCGCGTTGCAGGCGCGTGGGGTGCTGCACGTGCCCGACGAGGTCGCGTCGGCGGGCGCGGTGATCGAGGGCATCGGTCGCTCGGTGATGGGGCTCGCGGATCGCCGGCCGCTGATCGACGCGCTCGGCGCGACGGCGCGGGCGCTGCTCGAGACGGCGGCGCGGACCGGCGAGCTGCCGGTGGTGCTCGCCGAGCGGCGGGCGCGGGCGCGGATCTCCGCGGCGTGGTCGCAGCGCTGATCGGGGTGCTTCACCACAGGCGCTGACCCATGCGGACCTCGACGCCGAGCGGGGGCGGGAGGCCGGCGAGGGCCGGGGGCACGAGGATGACGACGGTCGAGCCGAAGCTGAAGTGGCCGAGCTCCTCGCCGCGGGCGAAGCGACGGTTCCACGCGAACGGGGCCGGGCTGGCCCACGCGGCGCGCTCGAGGCCGTGGAGGTGGATGCCGCCGATCAGGCTCGCGCCGACGAGCACGAGCAGGAACTCGTGGCCGTCGTCGCCGCGGCAGCGCAGGGTGACCCGCTCGTTGCGCTCGTAGATCCGCGGGATGTGGCGCAGCGCGTCCTGGTTCTGCGGGAACGCGCGGCCGGGGATATGGCGCAGCTCGACGACCGTCGCGGCGAGCGGCATGTGCACGAAGTGGTAGCCGTTCGGGGTCAGGAAGATCGTCGTGTAGCGGCCGCCGTCGTAGGCGGTCAGCGGGAGCTCGGGGCCGCGGCCGCGGGTCAGGCGCTCGAGGTCGAGGGCGACGCCTTTGATTTGTAAGATCATGTTGCGCGCGATCGGGCCGGCGCCGACGACGACGCCGTCGGCCGGCGCGACGAAGCCGTCGCCGATCGGGCGCGCGCCGGGCCGCAGGCGGCGCAGGAAGAACGCCTCGATGCTGGGGAACGGGCCCGGCAGGAACTCCTCCATGCGGATCGCGGCGCGGTCGATCCACCGGCGCACGGCCAGGTTCACGGCCCAGCGCGGGCGCCTCGCGGTCGCCACCGCCCGCGACACGCGGCCGAGCAGGCCGTGCGGGAAAAACCGATAGAGGCGCAGGAAGGCGGCGCTGCGGTGCAGCCTGAACGCGAGAGGACGCGGCAAGCGCATACGTCACGATACCACGCCGCGTGGTCGCGGCGCCGCGTGCTCGAGCCGCCGCAACGCTGTTCAGGTGACGCGAGGTCAGGCTCGCGGCCGCGGGAATGTCGGCGCGCGGCGGTCGGTAGAGCCCGGGACCGTGCACCTGGAGGATCCGGCATCGCAGGCGGCGCGCGCGGGCCTGGGCGTGGCGCTCGCGTGGTGTGTGGGGTGGCTGCTGGCGACGCGGGACGCCGGGGCCGCCGCGCCGGCAAAGGATGCGGGGGAGCCGGCAGCGTCGGGGGAGAGACCCGCGCGGGCGACGGATGCTGGGGAGACTGGGGCGACCGGCGCGGAGGGGCCGAGGCAGCTCCCGCCGCTGGCGGTCGCGGACGGACCGGGGTCGGCGAGCTTGCAGCTCGAGCGCGGGCGCGGGGACGGTGAGCCGCGGCTCGAGCCGATCGGTGGCGGTCGTCTGCGCTATCGGGACCCGCGCTTCACGGCGATCGTCGCGGCGGACGGGAGCGTCGAGTTTCGCGACCACAAGGGCAAGGTCGACACGAACGTGCTCGGCTTCGACGTGGTCAAGCGCAAGCTCGACCGCAAGCCGTTCGGCGCGCCCGATGTCTTCACCGAGCGGGCGCTCAACCCGGATCCGCGGCTGCCGCAGACGGCGATCCTCGTCGGCTTCGGGGGCCGCTTCGGCGGGCTCGCCGACTGGGCGATCAAGACCCGCCACGCGGCCGCCAAGTCGAGGTTCCTCGCGGCGACCGAGGGCCTGCGCATGCGCATGGGTCACGCGTGGTTGCAGGCGCGGCTGGCCGAGCAGCTCGACGAGGTGATCAGCCGGGCGATCGCCGCCTGGCGCGACCCGTCGGTCGCGCTCGCGGAGCGCAAGCGCCGGCTGTTCGCGGCGTGGGACGAGTGCGAGCCCGGGCCTTCGGACGGGCCGACCGCGGAGATCCGGGCGGAGGCGGCCGCGCGGGCGCGGACCCGGCTCGAGGCGCTGATCCGCGTGCTCGCGCCGCCCGGCAGCCCGCAGCAGTTCACCGCGGAGGAGCTCGCGGAGCTCAACGCCGGTCGGCGCAGCCGCGCCGCGTTCGCGCCGTATCACGGCGCGCAGCGGCGGGCGCTGCCGCTGCGACCGCGGGCGGGCCGGTCGCTCGGGCCGTGAGCCGGGCTGTCCGAAGGGACAGGTCGCTGACCGCATCGGCCGCGGACGCGCTGCGATTCGTCCTGTCCCGAGGGACAGGTCAGGCGCGCGGGGCGACGAGGTTCAGGCGCTTGAGCAGCAGCCAGGACACGATCACGCCGGGGCCGCGGCGGCGCCACAGCCAGTCGTGCACGAGCCGCGGCGGGCCGGCTGCCGTGTACGTGGCCGCGCGGTCGCCGACGAGCGCGAGCGGCACGATCACGAGGTCGTAAGGCTGCGGGGCGCGGGGGTCCCAGGTCGCGTGCACGAAGGTGGGGCGCAGCGAGTCGCGCGCGAGCCGGCGACGCGCGCGCTCGAGGTGCGCCGCGTCGGCGTCGAGCACGGTCACCCGCGCGGCCGGCCAGGCGCGCGCGAGGGCGAGGGCCGTGCGCGGGAACAGGCCGCCGCCGACGACCGCGATCCGAAGCGGTGTTCGGGACAGGTCCTTCGCGACATGTCCCGGGAGACAGGCGGCGATCTGCGGCAGTAGCCGCGCGATCGCGCGGGCGTGGCCGCGCACGAGCCAGCGCTGCAGCGGCGGGCAGGCGAGGGCGAGGCGCTCGAGGCCGCCGAGCGCCGCGGCGACGAGGCGCTGGCCGGCGGCGGGCGGGCGGACGAAGAGCGGGCGGGCGGCGGCGACGAGGCGCCGGGCGAGCGCGCGGGCAAAGGCGACGAGGCGCCGGGCGAGCGCGCTGGGGGACGGGAGCGCGCGCAGGACCGGGGGCCACGGGCTGCGCGGCGCGGCGGCGAGGCGGCGCTGCGGGAGGACGGTCCAGTGCGCGCCGGGCCAGCGGTGGTGCTCGGCGTGGTAGCCGTCGTTGAGCCACAGCAGGTTGTAGAGGCGGCCGTCGTGGCTGATGCCGTCGGTGTGCGCGCCGAGGTGCTCGCCGCGGCCCTGGAGCTGGCACAGGCCGAGGCCGAGGAGCATGCCGGGGACGTACACGCCGAGCAGGAACAGCGGCGAGGTCACCGCGAGGAGCAGCCACAGGTGGGCGAGCAGGCCGAGCTCGAGGCTGCCCTGAACGCCGAGGTGGACGCCGAGGCGGACGCGGGCGGGTCGCTCGCCGCGGTGGTGCGCGAGGTGCCTGGCGCGCCACAGCGTCTGTGGGACGCCGGTCAGCAGGCTGAGCGCGAGCGAGAACAGGCGGTTGTGGGCGCGGGCGCGGAACACCGGGGTGTGCAAGTGGACGTGCGCGACCGTGTTCGACAGCCACCAGACCGCGACGGCGATCGCACATGTCGCAAGGGACATGCCCCAAAGGCCCTGTCCTGCGAGCCAGGGCAGGGCCGCGGCGGGCAGGGCGAGGGCCAGCGCGGCCAGGACGAGCCGGCGGTCGCGCGGACTGTGGCGCCAGAGCTGCACGGGTGCGCTCAGGCGGCGGGCCGGCGCCGGCGCAGCAGGCCGAGGCCCGCGAGCGTGACGAGGGCGCCGAGGCCCTGGCCGGTGGGTTCGGCGGCGCTGTCGCACGCGCAGCCCTTGTCGTCGTCGGCGGGCGTGCCGGTCTCCGCGGCGCCGCCGGACGAGCCGCCGCCGTCGTCGCTCGAGGTCGAGCCGGCGGGCCCGGTCGACTCGCCGGGGCCGCCGGTGACCGTGTCGCCCGCGCTGCCCACGTTGCCGGTCTCGCCCTTCGTCTCGACGCCGCCGGTGTCGTGGGTGTCGTGCGTGTCTGCGGTGTCGTGGGTGTCTGCGGTGTCGGCGGCCGTGCCGGAGCCGGCGTCGCCGCCCGCGGTCCCCTCGCTCACGCCGCCCGCGGTCCCGGTGTCGTCGGCGCCCGAGGTGGCCGCGTTGGTCGTGGTGCCGGTCTCGCCGCTGGTGGTGTCGGGCTCGCCGGTGGAGCCGTCGCCGGTGGTCTCGCCGGCGTGGTCGACCTCCCACTGCTTGAGCGCCTCGCACGGCGTGAAGCCCTGCAGCACGCCCATCGCGATCGGGTAGAGGTCGGGGTTGATCGGCTGCTGCGGGCCGGCGCGCACCGTGCCGTTGGCGGGCAGCGAGCTGTCACCCCAGCCGCGACAGCGGTTCTCGGTGCCGACGACGCCGGCGAGCTCCTGCCACTCCATCACGCAGGTGGCGAGCTGCTTGTCCGCGCACTTGTAATACATGTATCCGGGCTTGGGCTCCGAGTACCCGGGGTACTGCGGGAAGTCGGGCAGGACGTTGGCGACCATGAAGATGCCGTCGATGCGCACCATGGTCGGGTTCTTCGGGTCGGGCTCGAAGGTGACCTGGTCGACCAGGCCCCACACGCCGGCGGGGAAGCTGGCGTGCGCGCGCGGGGCGACGGCGAGGGTGGTGAGGGCGGCGAGGACGGTGAGGGCTGGGCGTAAGCGAGGCATCTTCAAGGGCTCCGGAGATGGCTGTGGCCGGCTCGGCGGCGATCCGTCGATGATACAGGACGGCGCCGCCGGGCGCGCGAGGGCGCGCGAGCGCGCCGCGTCCGCGCGCTCGGTGCCGCGATCGGATCACTGCGGGAGGCTGCAGATGTCCTGCGGCCGGGCCCAGTTGACGAGGTTCACCCAGAAGTCCTTGACGTCGGCGTAGCCCTGCCAGTCGCTGTCGAAGGTGATCCACTCGTCGCCCCACACGACCACGCGGCCGCCGTCCATCGCGGTCTGGTGGGCGAGGCCCGCGGTGGTGCCCTGAACGGTGGCGAACACCGCGGACGTGCCCTGATTGCCGATGTCGGCCGGCGCGATGCCGCCGGCGAAGTTGACGTCGACGATGCCCATCGAGATCGGGTGCTTCTGGTCGAAGGTCGGGGTGACGACATTGCCGAAGTACCCGCCCTGGTAGGCCAGGCCGAACGGCGCGAGCGCGGTGTTGGCCCGGTCGCGCTCGGGGGCCGGGTTGTTGTTGTCGAAGTTGTAGCCGATGAGCGTGATCATGCCGCGCCGGTCCTGCTTGATGAAGGCCTCGAGCGCCGCGGCCTCGGCCGGGCTGAACGCGCGCTCGATGCGGTCGAGCAGCACGAGGTCGAACTGGCCGAGGAACATCGGCGTGATCACGCCGGGGTTGTTGGCCAGCAGCGTGCGCGTGACCGCGGAGCCCTGGTCCTCGAGCCAGGCCTCGAAGTCGGCGTTCGGCGCGTAGCCCGGGGCCCCGAGGATGCCGATGTTCAGGCAGTCGCAGATGCCGTCCTTGCCGGGGTCGACGTTGTCGACCAGCTCGTCGCAGTCGTTGTCGATCTGGTCGCAGCTGAGCTCGACCAGCTCGGTCGGGACGCAGCCGGGGCCGGTCGAGCTCGAGCCGTCGCTCGGGTCGACGGTGGTGCTGGTGTCGTCGCCGGTGGTCGTGGTGCCGTCGCCGGTGGTCGTGGTCCCGGGGCCGTCGGTGGTCGTCGTGCCGTCGTCGGTGGTGCTGGTGCCGGGGGTCGTGCCGGTGATGGTGACGTCGACCGTGGTGTCGGCGCTCTCGGTGGTGGCGCTGGTCGAGGTCGGATCGCCGGACACGGAGGTCGAGCCGGTCGCCGACGCACCGCTCGCGCCGGAGCTGCCGCTGCTCGCGTCGGAGGTCGTCGGCGCGCCGGAGGTCGAGCCGCCCGAGGTGCCGGTGGCGCTGGCGCTCGCGCTCGCGGTCTCGTCGCTGCTGGACGAGCAGGCGGCGACGGCCAGCGCGAGGCCCACGATCATGGGGCCCATGTGATTTGGTCGCGGTGAAGAAGCCAGGACAATCGCGTGCATCATCGACGCAGGGTAACGGGCGCTGCCGAGCGGCGCCACGACCGGCGGTGTGCGCATTGCGGCGTCGTCAGGGCGCGGCGCGCCGCAGCTCGCGGACGCCGCGGCCGGTCTTGCGCCGTAACAATGTCGCAAGCGTGACCGCGTCGCTGTAGCCGACGCCGGCGGCGATGGCGTCGAGGGTGTCGTCGGTGGTCGCGAGGCGATGGACCGCCTGGGCGACGCGGAGGTCCTGCACGAACGACAGCGGGGTCTTGCCGAGCACGGCCCGCACGCGCCGCTCGAGCGTGCGCTCGCTGGTGCCGACGGCCCGCGCGGCGGCCGACATCGTGAACGCGGCGATGTGGCGCCGGGCCCACACCTCGAAGCGGTCGACCACCGGGTCGGCGTGGGCGAGGTGGTCGGGCATGACGTACGGGGCCTGCGACGGGCGGGTGTCGTAGAGCAGGTGATTGGCGACGGTGCGCGCGAGCTGGGGGCTGCGGCGGCGCACGAACGCGAGCGCGAGGTCGAGGTGCGCGAGGGCCGAGCCCGCGGTGACGACCCGCGGCGACTCGACGAGCATCTTGCCGTCGTCGAGCGCGACGGCGGGGAAGCGGCCGCGAAACATCGGCGCGAGCCACCACGTCGTCGTCGCCGGGCAGCCGTCGAGCAGGCCGGCGTCGCCGAGCACGAAGGTCGCGGTGCAGGCGGCCGCGACGGTCACGCCGCCGGCCGCGAGCTCGCGCAGGTGGGCGCGGCCGTCGAGCAGGTCGGGCCGCGCGAGCGCCTCGTCGAGGGCCTCCGGGGTCTTGGCCCCGAGCGCCGGCACGAGCACGACGTCGGGCCGGCCGCGCGGGGCGTCGACGATCGGGACGCCGAAGCCGAGGTGGCTGCGGACCCGCCGGCGCACGCCGATCAGCGAGACGGCGATCCGCTGCTCCGGCGCCGACGCGAGCGCGTTGGCGGTGTCGAAGGTGTCGAGCACGAGCGCGAGGCCGGCGTCGAACAGACCGTCGAAGGCGAGGACGTGGATGCGCATGGCGGAAACTGTAGCGTCATTGCCGCTTCCGACACAGGCCGCGGGCCGCCCGTCCGGGCGGGGTCGCGCGGCGGGCCGCGGGCGTGTAGGGTGCGGGTCTGATGTCCGCGCGGCTCGCCGGCTCGCTGCAAGCGCTGCTCCGCTATCCCGTGAAGTCGATGGCGGGCGAGGCCCTGGCCGTCGGGCGCGTGCTCGCGGACCACGGGGTCCAGGGCGACCGCGCTTTCGCGGTGCTCGACGTCGCGACCGGGCGGGTCGCCAGCGCCAAGCACCCGCGCCGCTGGGGCGCGCTGCTCGAGTGCCGGGCGAGCGTCGTCGACGCGCTGGCGGACGGCCAGCGGCGCGGCCCCGTGGCGATCACATTGCCCGACGGGACGGCGGTGCGCAGCGATCGGGACGACGTCGATCGCGTCCTGTCGATCGCGTTCGGTCGCGCGGTCAAGCTGACCGACACGCCCCCGCCGCAGGCCACGTACGACGGGACCGCCGACGACGACGCGCGCGGCGAGCCGCTGGCCGTCGGCGCCGGCGCCGGCACGTTCTTCGACTTCGCGCCGATCCACCTCGTCACCACGGCGAGCCTCGCCCGCCTCGCGGAGCTGCGGCCGACGTCGTGCTTCGACGTGGCGAGGTTCCGGCCCAACCTCGTGATCGATGTCCCGGGCGGCCGCGGCTTCGTCGAGAACGACTGGCTCGGACATATCATTGCGATCGGCGCGGATGTGCGGCTGTGCGTGACGTTCCCGTGCCCGCGCTGCGTGATGCCGACGCTCGCGCAGGGCGCCCTGGCGGCCGACGCGGAGGTGCTGCGCACGGTCGCGGCGCACAACCGGCAGATGTTCGCGCTGCGGGCCCGGTCGCTGCCCGCCCTCGGCATGTACGCGACGGTCCTGCGCGGCGGCACGATCCGGCCCGGCGACCCGGTGCGACTCGCGGGACGATCGCCGCTGCAGCGGGTCGCGGCGTTCGTGCGGGCGATCAAGCGGGCGGTGCGGCGCTGAGTGGCGCACGAATTCGCGAGGCGCCGGCGATCGCAGTATGCTCGCCCGCGATGCCCACGCCGATAGCGACGCGCCTGTCCTCGCGGGTCCACGTGTACCCGCCCGGGGCGCCGCCGCCGAATTTGCCGGACGGCGCGATCGGGCTGCCGCAGCGCGCGGGCGCGGCGTTCGGCGACGGCAGCCACCCGACGACGCGGCTGTGCGCCGGCGCGGTCGACCTGCTGATGCGCCAGCACCGACCGCGCAGCGTGCTCGACGTCGGCACCGGCACCGGCATCCTCGCCCGGATCGCGCGGGCCCGCGGCGCGGCCGTGGTGACGGCCACCGACATCGACCCGCGCGCGCTGGCGGCCGCGCGCAGCAACGCCGGGCTCGACGCGCACCCGGTCGAGATCGCTATCTGCGCGAGCGCGCCGGACACGTGGGGGCCGCGCTTCGAGCTCGTGGTCGCCAACATCCTCGAGGCCACGCTGTGCGCGCTGGCTCCGGCGCTGGCCGGCGCGCTGACGCCGGGCGGCACGCTGCTGCTCAGCGGCTTCACGCCGATGCAGGTGCCGGCGCTGCGGGCCGCGTTCGCCGGCCCCGGCCTGACGTACGTCACCGCGAGCGCGCTCGAGGGCTGGTCGCTGCTGATGCTGCGCCGCGCGTCGGCGACCGGCGAGGGGTGAGGACGCGGCCGCGCGCGGGTGGCCGAAAACAGCGCAGCAGGTGACCGGATCGCAGGCAGGCGCGGCCCGCGGCAAATGATATGGATCTGACATGCGCTGTCTCTCTGCCGTGTTGATATCGATGGCCGTCGCCGCGTGCGGCGACGCGACCGCCCAGACCTCTCCTCCGACGCGCGTCCCGGCGCAGGCCCTCGCGGTCGCGGACGCCAAGCCCGCCGTGGCGGCGACGCCCGCGGTCCCGGCCGCGGCGCGGCCGACCTCGTCGACGGCGCTCGACCCGGACGCCGGGAAGGACATCGGGCTCGTGTTCGAGGCGTTCCTGAGCCCGCACCAGGAGGGCGACGAGGAGGACGCCACGCCGAAGACGACGCCGGCGCAGTTTCGCTCGACGACGCCCTCGCAGACCCGGGCCGAGCGCGAGGCGGCGGGGCACCGCGCGCACGGGCAGCTGCGCTTCAGCAAGGACTTCAGCCGCGTCTTCGTGGAGGTCAAGCTCGCGGGCGTCAAGGTCGACGAGATCAACATGTTTCACATCCACTGCGGGAAGCCCGGCATCCTCGGCCCGATCCTCCTCGACTTCTCGATGGTGACGGACCTCAAGTCCGAGCTCGCGGACGGCACGCTCTCGATCGAGGTGCGCAACGAGCACATCGTCAAGACCTCCGAGCACGGCCACGGGCTGCTCGCGGCGTTCACGGCCGGCTGCGTCATCCCGAGCCCGTCGCTCGGCAGCGTCAAGCCGTCGAAGGTCTCGACGATCGCGGGGATGGCCCAGCTCGCCCTCGATCGCGAGCTGTACTTCAATCTGCACACGACCGGCCAGACGTACTACGGGGATATTCGCGGGCAGATCCATCCCGTCGATCCGCGCTAGTCGCCGGGCGCTCGCGGTGCGCTCGCGCGTGAACCTCGGCTGCGCCGCGCCGGCGTTCGCTGGTATACGGTGGCCATGCATCCGTCGCCCGAGCCGCCCCCGCCCGACCTCAGCGCGCGCGAGCGCCGGGTCGTCGACGCGATCCTCCAGCGCACCGCGATCAGCCGCGATGTTCATCAGGACCTGTCCGAGCGCCGCAGCTTCGGCGAGCGCGTCGCCGACCGCATCGCCCAGATCGGCGGGTCGTGGGGCTTCACGCTGTCGTTCATCGCCGGCCTGGCCGCGTGGATCGGGATCAACGTCGCCTTGCTGTCGTCGCGCGGCGAGACCTTCGATCCGTACCCGTTCATCCTGCTCAACCTCGTGCTGTCGATGGTCGCCGCCCTGCAGGCGCCGGTGATCCTGATGTCGCAGAACCGCCAGGCCGCGCGCGACCGGGCCGACGCCGCCCACGACTACGAGGTCAACCTCAAGGCCGAGCTCGAGATCCGCGCCCTGCACGACAAGCTCGACGCGCTGCGCGAGCAGCAGTGGGCCGAGCTCGTCGAGATGCAGCGGCGCCAGATCGAGCTGCTCGAGCGCCTGCTCCGCGAGGCGCGCGAGCAGTGACGTGTTCGCTTTCGCCGCGAGAGCGGCTAGCGTGCGCGTGTCTCGTCGCCTGATCGTCTGGATTTGGCTCGCCGTGTCGGCCTGTGACCACAAGTCGGGGGAGGAGGGGGCGCCGTATCTCCACACCGAGGTCGCGGCGAACCTGCCGCTGCGCGTGGCCCCGTCGCCGGATCTGGCGCAGGGGGCCGCGAAGCTGCAGGTCGGCGGCCAGGCCGTGCGGATCGTCGCGGCCGGCGAGGCCCGGGTGGTGTTCAAGGGGCGGGAGAAGATCGGGCCGGCGCGCGAGCGGGTGCGCCTCGAGATCCCCGCCGAGGGCGTGGTCGGTCACGTCGACCTCGAGCTGCAGGACAACGTCTGGCGCGCGGTCGATGCCTCGGTCGCCGAGCGCTGACCGGCGTCGCACCCGTCGGTCCGCGCTGCCGATGTCCGGCCTGTCCGAAAGGACAGCCGCGTGATAGCCTGCCGCATGGACCCCGTCACCGCCGCGCGCATCGATCGCGCCGAGGCTCGCCTGTCGATCGCCGTCGCCGTCGCCGCGGCGCCGCCCTGCCTCAACCTCGTCACGCCGGTGGCCGGCGGCGTCGGCGTGCTCGTGCGCGGCGGCTCGCCGCTCAACAAGGTCATCGGCGCCGGCTTCGACGGTCCGTTCGACGGCGCCGCGCTCGCGCAGCTCGAGGCCGCATGGCACGCGCGCGGCGAGCCCGTGCGCGTCGAGCTGGCCAGCCTCGCGTCCGCGGCCGCGGCCGAGCAGCTCGGCGCCCGCGGCTACCGCCTGCTGGGCTTCGAGCACGTGCTCGTCCGACCGCTCACGCCCGCCGACGCCGCGCGCGAGCCCGAGATCGCGGTCGCGCCGGGCGACGCCGACTGGGTGGAGACCGTCGTCGACGGCTTCGCGGCGGCGGACGGCACGGGCGAGCCGATCGACGCCTTCGACCGCGCCGCGCTGCGCGTCATGATGCAGGACTGGGTGGGGGCGGACGGCTTTCAGCGCTACGGGGCGCGGGTCGGGGGCGCGGCGGTCGGGGCCGCGACGCTGCGCCTCGACGACGGCGTGGCCCTGCTGTGCGGCGCGACGACCGTGCCGGCGGCGCGGCGGCGCGGCGTGCAGGCGGCGCTGTTGACCGCGCGGCTGCGCGACGCGGCGCGGGCCGGCTGCGAGCTGGCGGTCGTGACGACCGCGCCCGGCTCGCTGTCGCAGCGCAACGTCGAGCGCCAGGGCTTCGCGCTCGCGTATGTGCGCGCGATCCTCGTGCTCCCGGTCGGCCCGCGCGACGCGTGAGCCGCGGGCCGACGCCTCGCTCGCGCGTCGACCGGTCGGCGCCGGGCGTGACCCGCGGCGCGTCGGCCGGCCTTCCGCTGGTCACGGCGGCGCGAGCTGCTTGAGCAGCTCGACGGTCTGTTCGGCCGCGATCGCGGGGTCGAGCGAGGTGTCGGCGATGCCCGCGATCACGCGGGTGATGTCGTGGTCGACGGCGCCGGGGGTCGCCCACTTCGAGACCGGCGGGGCGGTGATGTACACCGAATAGGCGCGATGGCCCGAGCCGGGGCGCTCGCCGATCAGGTGCACGATGGCCCGCGGGGCGTCGTCGGCGAGCGCGCCGTACAGGATCTCGCCGAGCTGATAGCCGGCGCGCACGCGGCCGGTCGAGATCACGACGTGCTCCTCCGCGACCTTGTAGCCGGCGGACGCGAGGCGCGGGCGCACGGTGTCGAGGTACGGCTGCAGGTGGCCGGGGTCGGTCAGCGCGAGCGCGTCGAGGCCGTCGGAGATGACGAACTGCACGTCGAACTTGCCGGCCTGGCGGGCCGCGAGGTCCTCGATCGCGCGCACGCCCTCGGGGCTCAGCACCTCGCCGGTGGGCGGGTGCAGGATGTAGTCCTCGCGGTCGGCCGACTGGGTGACGACGGCGACGGCGGCCGGGAGCGTGTCCGCGAAGTCCGGCGGGAGCTCGGCCCAGATCGACTTCTTGGCGTCGTCGTAGAGGGCGCGGACCTTGGCGTCGAGCGCGGGGTCCATGTCCCACGGGTTCTTGCCGCGGCCGCGGGCGATGAACACGCCGCGGGCCTCGCACTCGGCGATCTTCGCCTCGCCCTCGGCGAAGATGTCGGCGTCGCTGCGCTCGTCGCCCTTCGCCCGCAGGTACTTCATGTACACCCACAGCGGGTCGCCGAAGTGCGCGGTCGGCTGGCCCGCGGCGTCGATGACCTCGAGCTCCTGGAAGAACGCCCACAGCGCGTCGTCGACCTTGAAGCCGAACCTGTCGCGCACGCGGACGTGGTCCTGATACGCGGTCGTCAGGTACGACAGCATCGGGTCGTTCTTGGTCGGCAGCGCCATCAGGTAGGCGGGGTTCGCCGGCATGATCTGGTCGATGCACCAGTCGAGGTCGTCGAGGTCGACGTCCATGTGCAGCGTCGAGCAGATGTCGAGGCCGATCGGCAGGCCGTGCAGCTTGCCCATCACCGTGTCCTCGAGGCAGCAGCGCACCAGCTGCTCGCGGCTGCGAAACACCTCCGGCCCGATGAAGCCGGCGACGTCGTTGAGGTGCACCCACGGCGCGACCGGGTTGCCCGCCGCGGCCTGGGCCTTGCCGACCTCGTGCTTGAGCGCGCGCGCGAACCCGTACTTGCGCGACTCGTGGACGACCATGTCGAAGCCCGCGCCGTGCCCGTTGGTCGCGTCGGCGCCCTGACCTGTCTCGAAGTACAGGCCGTACTTGCCGCCGCGCTTCGCCGCGTGCGCGACCATCTTCTCGACGCTGACGTCGAAGGTCGCGTTGGCGTCGACGGTCGAGCCCAGGCTCTGGAACCACAGCGCGGTCGCGCCGGGGTACTTGGCCTCGACCGCGGCCTGCACGTCGATGTGCGCGAGCACGCAGTGCGGCATGGTCTGGTCGAGCCCGAAGGTGACGAGGATGTCCTGCAGCCCGAGCTCGATCGCCGCGACGCTGTCGACCTCGCTCGAGACCGGGTTGTTGCCGAGGACGACGTCGCCGACCGCGTACGCGTAGCCGGAGAAGACCTGCCACACGATGTCGTCGACGTTGTCGGTCGGCGAGTTCGGCTGGATGCGCGCGCCCATGTAGCCCTTCGCGCCGATCTTCGAGCCGGGCAGCGGATTGAAGACCTTCTGGCCGACGCGGATAAGCTCGTCGTTGGTCATCAGCTTGACGACGATGGCGATGATGTCGCTCGCCAGCCCGGGCATGACGCCGTGGATCGCGGCCTCGTCCCCGGCGAGCAGGAAGTCGCGCAGCTCGCCGACGGTCCACGGCGCGACCTCGGCGGCGGCCTTCGCGTCGACGACGGCCTCGATCAGGTCGAAGACGGCGTCCTCGTGGATCGGGCGCGCGCGCAGCTCGGCGATCGTCGTGTTCGCCAGCAGCGTCCGCGCGCGCTGCCGGGTCGCGTCGTCGAGCGCGTGGATGCCGAGCGCCTCGTCGCCCTCCTTGTATTCATTGGCGGCGCCGATGATCGCCTTATAAAAGGTCTGGTCGAAGCCGCCGCGGACCCGATCGATATAGGCGAAGATGGTCTCGCCGTCGCGGACCTCGGCGATCGATACGCCGGCGAGCGCGTCCTCGGCGGGGCCGGGCTCGCCGCAGCCGAGCGTGGCCAGGGCGCCGCCGGCCGCGAGGGCGCCGAGGAAGGTGCGCCGGCGCAGGCGAAGCGCTGCGGGGGCCGACGCGCCGCGGGGGCGACGGGGACGGAGGTTGTTCAAACGGGGGACCAATGTGCGGGGTGCCGTCTTCTGCGGGGCCTGTCTCATAATCTGGCACCTTAGGGCAATCTCGCGCGCGTTGCAAATCGTGGCAGCGGCCCGCGCTCGCGGACCGGATCGGCTCGCGGTGTTTCACGTTCGGCGAATGTGCAGCGTTCGGCCGGGAGGCCGGCGAGGCCGGCGAGGTCCGCGAGGCCGGTCGTCAGCGAGCCCGGTCGTCAGCGAGCCCGGGCATTCGCGCCCCGCGCCGCTGGGGGCCACGGCCACCCGCGCGGCGCAGCCGTTGCGTTCCCCGCGGAGTTCCCGGACGATGTGGCATGGGATCGGTCTTCGAAGCCGGCGACGACGAGAAGACGCGACCCGACAGGCCGCGTGCGTCCGACGCGGCGACGGCGAGGGAGCCCGCCGTCGCGACCCAGCCGATGCGCATCGGCCCGTATCTGGTGCTGAGCGCGATCGGCCACGGCGCGATGGGCATGGTGTTCGCCGCCTATGACGAGAAGCTCGACCGCAAGATCGCGCTCAAGCTGCTGCACTCGCTGCAGGAGACCGGGACGATCGGGCGGGCCCGGCTGCTGCGCGAGGCGCAGGCGCTCGCGCGCGTGTCGCATCCCAACGTCGTGCAGGTCTACGAGGTCGGCGAGCACGACCGCGAGATCTACATCGCCATGGAGTTCGTGCGCGGCGACACCCTGCGACAGTGGACGCGGGCGCGGACCCGCGGCTGGCGGGAGGTGCTCGAGGTCTATCTGCAGGCCGGGTACGGGCTCGCGGCGGCGCACGCGGCCGGGGTCGTGCACCGCGACTTCAAGCCCGACAACGTGATGATCGGCGACGACGGGCGCGTGCGGGTGATGGACTTCGGGCTCGCTCGCAACTTCGAGCGCGGCGGGGTCTCGATGTCCGGGGAGGCGACGCTGCGCTCGCAGCACGACGGCGTGCTGTCGCCGACCTTGACCGCCGACGGGGCGTTCGTCGGGACGCCGGCGTACATGGCCCCGGAGCAGTACAGCAGCTACGGGGACGTCACGGCGCAGGCCGATCAGTTCGCGTTCTGCGTCGCGCTGTTCGAGGCGCTGTACGGGCAGCGGCCGTTCGCGGGGGCGGACATGCGCGGGCTGTTCGAGGCGATCATGAAGGGGCCGATCCAGATCCCGGCGCGGCGCGGCGTGCCGGGGTGGCTGCGGCAGGCGGTCACGCGCGGGCTCGCGGCCGACCCCGATCGGCGCTGGCCCGGCATGACGGCGCTGCTGGCCCGCGTCGAGCGCGGGCGGGCGTGGTCGCGGCTGCGCCTCGCCGGCGCCGCGCTGGCGGTCGTCGGGGTCGCGGCGGTCGGCGGCTACGGCTGGGTGCAGGCCGAGCTCGCGGGCCGCGAGCGCGCGTGCGTGGCCGCGGGCGCCGAGATCGCGGCGGTGTGGGGCGACGACGGCCGCGCGCGCCTGCGGGAGTCGTTCGCGCGGACCGGGGCGAGCGACGCGGCCGACATCGCCGAGCGCGTGGCGCCGTGGCTCGACCGCCAGGCCGCCGCGTGGCAGGACGCGCGCGCCGAGACCTGCCGCGACGGCGAGCGCGGCGGCGTGTGGTCCGCGGACGCCCTCGACCGCTCGCTGTGGTGCCTCGACGAGCGGCGCGTCGACCTCGAGTCGCTGGTCGGCGAGCTGGCGCGCGCCGACCGGGCGGCGCTGCAGAAGGCCGTGCCCGCCGCGGCCGCGCTCGAGTCGGTCGCGGCCTGCCGCGACGCAGGCGCGCTGGCGCGCCTGCCCGCGCCGCCGGCCGCGGGCCGCGACGAGGCGCGGGCCGTGCGGGCGGAGCTCGGGCGCAGCGGCAATCTGGTGGCCGCCGGCGAGCTCGCCGACGCGATGGCCGTGGCGACCGCGGCCCTGACCCGCGCCGAGGCGCTCGCGTGGCCGCCGCTGACCGTCGCGGCGCAGCTGCGGGTCGCGACGCTGCTCGACCGCGAGGGCGAGTACGCCGAGGCCGAGCGCGCGCTCGAGGCCGCGGGCCTCGCCGCGGTGCGGGCCGCCGCGTTCGGGGTCGCGGCCGACGCGGGGACCTCGCTGGTGACGCTGGTCGGCGACCGGCTCGCGCGCTTCGACGAGGGCCTGAAGTGGTCGCGCCTCACCCAGATCGCGATCGACATCGTCGAGCCGACGCCGGGGCTGCGCACGGCCGCCAACCTGTCCGCGGTCGCCGTCGTCCGCGCGCGCACCGGCGACCTCGCGGGGGCGCGGGCGCTGCAGGAGCAGGCGCTCGCGCTGCGCACCGAGATCCTCGGCCCCGATCATCCGCAGGTCGCCGCGAGCCTGCAGGACCTCGCGTCGACGCAGCTGCAGCTCGGCGCGCTCGCCGAGGCGCTGGAGACCAACGCGCGGGCGCTGGCGATCTGCGAGCGGACCCTCGGCCCCGATCACGGCGACGTCGCCCGCACGCTCGTCAGCCGCGGCGCCATCCTGCGCCGGCTCGGGAAGCTCGCCGAGGCGCTCGCGCTGACGCAGCGGGCGCTGATCACCACCGAACACGTCGTCGGGCCCGAGCACCCCGACGTCGCCGGCGTGCTCACCATCCTCGCCAACATCCACCTCGACATGGGCGCGCGCGGCGAGGTCAAGGCGCTGCAGGAGCGGGCCCTGGCGATCCGCGAGCGGGCCTTCGGACCCGACCACCCGGAGGTCGCCACCAGCCTCGTCAACCTCGGCAGCTTCCACATGATGACCGGCGGGTACGAGCGAGCGAAGGTCCTGTACACGCGCGCGCTGGCGAGCCGCGAGCGGACCTTCGGCCCGGTCCACCGCGACGTCGCCCAGGTCCTCGCCAACCTCGCGATCGCGGAGAAGTTCCTCGACGACATCGAGGCCGCGCGTCCGCTGCAGGAGCGCGCTCTGGCGATCTTCGAGGAGCTCAACCCGCCGGACCACCCCGACCTCGCGGTCGTGCTCGTCGCCCTCGCCGGGCTCGACCTCGCGGACGACGATCTCGTCCAGGCGAAGGCGCACTTCGAGCGCGCCCTGGCGATCATGGAGAAGGCCCAGGGTCGGGATCACCCGGGCCTCGAACATCCGCTGCGGGGCCTCGCCAACCTCGCCCTCGCGGCCGGACGCCCCGCCGACGCCGTGCCGCTGGCCCAGCGCGCCGTCGCCGTCCGCGAGGCCCAGGGCGCCCCGGCGCTCGACACCGCCGAGTCGCGCTTCGTCCTCGCCCGGGCGCTGTGGGACGCGCCGGTCGGCGCCGGCCGGGACCGCGTCCGGGCGCTCGCGCAGGCCCGTGCGGCCCGCGACGCCGCCCGTGGCGTGACGTTCGCGGCGGACTTTCTCGACAGGGTCGAGCGGTGGCTCACGAAACACCGTCTGTAGCCCGTCCGGGGCGCCGCCGGGCCGATCGCCCGGGGCGCGGCGCCCTCGAGATCGTGTACGCTGGGGCGTGACCGAGCGCTTCGCCGGCAAGTATCAGAAGCTGCGCCACCTGGCGAACGGCGGCATGGGCGAGGTCTTCCTCGCGTCGCTGCAGCGCACGGCGGGGTTTAGCAAGCTCGTGGTGGTCAAGCGCATCCTGCCCCACTTCGCGCAGGACCCCGACTTCGTCCGCATGTTCGTGCAGGAGGCCCGGCTCTCGGCCGGGCTCGACCACCCGAACATCGTGCGGGTCTACGACTTCGGGCGCGCCGGCGACAGCTTCTTCCTGGTGATGGAGTACCTGCACGGCGACACGCTGCTGGCCCTGCTGCCGCGCGCCGTGGCCTCGCCGGAGGGGCTGTCGCTGGAGGTGACGCTGACGGTGATCCTCGGGGTGTGCGCCGGCCTGCACTTCGCCCACGAGATGGCGGGGCCCGACGGCCGCCCGCTCGGCATCGTCCACCGCGACATCTCGCCGGCCAACGTGTTCGTCACGCAGTCCGGCGAGGTCAAGATCCTCGACTTCGGCATCGCCAAGGCGATCTCCGCCGGCGCGGTCACCCGCGAGGGCACGCGCAAGGGCAAGCTCGCGTATATGTCGCCCGAGCAGTGCCTCGGCGAGCCGCTCGACCGCCGCAGCGACGTGTTCGCGATCGGGATCCTGCTCTACGAGATGACCACGGCGAAGCGCCTGTTTCGCGGCAGCGACTTCGAGATCATGACGATGATCACCAAGGGCCAGGTCCCGCCGCCGTCGTCGCGCGCGCTCGACTATCCGCCCGCGCTCGAGGCCGTGGTGCTCAAGGCGCTCGCCGTCGACCCCGCGCACCGCCACGCCTCGGCGCAGGAGCTGCACGACGACCTCGAGCGCGTGGCCGTGGAGCTCGGCCTGCGCCCGTCGGCGGCGGCGCTCGGGCGCTTCGTCCGCAAGCTGACCAACGACAAGCGCTACCCGTCGCTCGACGAGGAGAACCCGGCCGACGACGCGCCGACGCTCAACTTCTTCGCGTCGCTCAACGAGGTCGTGACGGTCGGCGACATCCCGATCGAGCCCGATGTACCGCGGCGCGCGAACGACGACGCGCCCGTCGCGTCGCGCTCGGCGTCGTCGTTCGCTACCTCCGGGGTGATCGAGCCGCGCGGCTCCCGGACCGGGCCGCTGCTCGTCGTCGGCGGCCTGCTCGTCGCGCTCGGCGGCGCGGCGGCCTACCTGGTGTGGCCGCGCGCGAGCCCGGAGCCGGAGCCGACGCCCGCGCCCGCGCCCGCGGTGCCGGTCGCCGCGCCCGTCGACGCCCCGGTCACCACGCCGGACCCCGAGCCCGCGGCGACCCCGACCCCGCCCGCGCCGCCGCCCGCGGCGACGCCGACGAAGACGAAGCCGACGATCCGCAAGAAGCGGGCGACGAAGCGCCGCGAGCCCTGACCGCCGCGGGGAGCACACGATGACGCGCGACCGCGGGACCCGCCCCCGAAGCCTCGCCCTCGCCGCCCTCGCGCTCGCCGGCGGATGCAGCGACGGCGGCGCGCAGGGCTCGGCGACGACGACCGAGCCGACCGGGGTGTCGAGCGCCGGCACCGACGCGAGCGGCTCCGGCAGCGGCGGCGCGCCGACGACCGGCGTCCTCGCGCCGACGACGACGACGACAATGACGACGCCGACGACGACGTCGGGCCCGACCACCGGCGACGTCGGGGCGACGACGGCGGGCACGTCCGGCGCGACGGGCACGACCGACGCGGACGCGACCGCCACCGGCGCGCCCGGGACCACCGGCGCGGCGTGCTCCGGCCTCGAGTGTCAGATCGACCCCTGCGGCGGCGACCCGGCGAAGACGCGGATCACGGGCGTCGTGCACACGCCGAAGGGCACGCTGCCGCTGTACGGGGTGACCGTCCAGGTGCCCGGCGCGCCGCTGGAACCGCCCGTCGACGGCGTCGCGTGTGACACCTGCGCCGACGGTCCGCCCGGCGACCCGATCGTGGCGACCCTCACCGATGTGCGCGGCGAGTTCACGCTCGCGGGCGTGCCGGCGGGCACGGACATCCCGCTGGTGATCAGCGTCGGCAAGTGGCGGCGCGAGGTCGTGGTGCCCGAGGTCGTCGCCTGCGCCGCCACCGAGGTCCCCGCCGAGCTCGTCCGCCTGCCGCGCGACCAGAGCGAGGGCCACCTCCCGCGCATCGCCGTCGCCACCGGCAAGGCCGACACGCTCGAGTGCCTGCTGCGCAAGGTCGGCGTCGCCGACGCGGAGTTCACCACCGCCGCCGGCCCCGGCCGCGTCCACCTGTTCGCGGGCGCGACCGGCAGCACGAAGTTCGCCGACGAGCTCGGCGGCGCCGCGTTCCCGCCGGCCGACGAGCTGTGGGGCGACCCCCTGGCGCTGCGCCGCTACGACGTCGCGCTGCTGTCGTGCGAGGGCCAGCAGTACGCGGAGCTGAAGTCGGCGCAGGCGCGGCAGAACATCGTCGACTACGCCGACCTCGGCGGGCGCCTGTTCTTCTCGCACTGGCACAACGTGTGGATCGAGGGCGGGCCCGCGCCGTGGCCGACGACGGCGAGCTTCACCCACGACGACTTCCTGCAGCAGTCGCTGGTCGCGAAGCTCGACACGAGCTTCCCGAAGGGCGCGGCGCTGGCGAAGTGGATGGTCGAGGTCGGCGGCTCGCAGCAGCCCGGCGAGGTCAAGCTGACGTGGATCAAGAACACCGTCACCGGGCTCGACCCCGCGGCCTCGACGCGCTGGGTGCACACCAAGGACCCCGCGCATTACCAGTACTTCTCGTTCAACGCCCCGGTCGGCGCCCCCGCGGCCGAGCAGTGCGGCCGCGTCGTCAACAGCGACATTCACGTGGTGTCGGGCATGGCCCTCGTCGACGACCCGTTCCCGACCAGCTGCGTGACCAAGGGCCTGACGCCGCAGGAGAAGATCATCGTGTTCATGCTCTTCGACCTGTCGGCGTGCCTGCTCCCCGACAGCGCGGACCCGATCCCCGGCTGAGGCGCGTCACTGCTGCTTCTTGTTCAAACTCTCGCGCAGGCTCTTTTGCACGGACTCCTGGACCTCCTGCCGGATCCGCTCGCTGTTGTCCTGGCGCCGCTGCGCGTCGTCCTGCGAGACCTTGAGCCACGCCGCGAGGCCGATCAGCGCCAGCGACCCGACCACCAGCGCGACGGCCATGAAGCGCGAGCGCGGGGCGGCCGGCGCGGCGACGGCCGCCGGCGGCGCGTAGACCGGGGCGGCCGGCTCCGGCGCCGCGGGGCGCGTCGCCCGGGCGCGGTCGAAGAACTCCGCGAGCGGCGGGGCCATGTTCTCCGGGACGTCATCTCGCCACGCCCCGCCGTTGATGCTCGCGCCGGTCGGCCGCCCGCCCGCGTCGAGGATGAAGAACACCGGCACGCTGCGGGCCGAGAGGCCCGCGGGCGTGAGCGCGTCGACCCACGCGTCGACGTCGAGCGTGGCGACCTCGACGTCGCGCAGCGCTCGCTGCATCCGCGGGTCGTCGAGCGACTTCTCGAGCTTGACGTTCGCGCCGCACCAGCTCGCCCGCAGGTACACGCACGGCACGCGCCCGGCGGCGC
>Ga0075163_10001913_pt1 | contig 28139 bp, 24 predicted proteins | sample JI1023141ADNA_FD_71478 | JGI IMG/M metagenome (GOLD analysis project Ga0075163, IMG submission 71478) | Wastewater effluent complex algal communities from Wisconsin, to seasonally profile nutrient transformation and Carbon sequestration -... | ecosystem: Engineered > WWTP > Effluent > Algae...
GCGCGAGCGCGAGCGCGTGCGCAAAATGTCGCCAAAGCTCGACGCCATTGTTGTCGAGAGGTCGATGCGCTCGCGCCGCGCCGCGCTGCGTGGCGACGGCGGCGGCGTCGTTCCCGACGGCAGCGCGAGATCGACGGCCGGCTCGCAGCCCGTCACGACGCACTCCTCGGGCGCAACGAGGTCGAGCTTGTTGCCGACGAGCACGACGGGCACGCGCGGGTTGATCTCGCGCACGCGCTGCACGTACGTCTTGGCCTTGTCGAAGCTCGCGCGTTTGTCGAGCGCAAAGACGACGAGCGTGCCGGCAATGTCGTGCAGCATCATCTGCACAATGTCGCCGAAGCGCTCCTGCCCGGCCGTGTCAAAGATGTTGAGGCCCACGACGCGGTCGGGCGTCGCGACGTTTTTTGAAAAAAAGTCGACGACGATCGTGGCGTCCTGGGAGACGGTAAACTCGTTCACGTGGAAGCGGCGGCAGAGCGACGTCTTGCCGACCGAGTAGAGGCCGAGCACCGAGATCTTGTACTTTGGCACCGCCCTGCTGACGGTGGCGCGTCGCAGCCGCAGCGGCGGCACGGCGGTTCTGACGCAGTCAGAGTCGGCGGCGGTGGCCATGGCGGCGCGCGCGCGCGTCTCTCGGCGCGCAAACAAGTGGGCGCGCTGCGTTGCATTGTTTTTTCACTGCGCGCGCCGGCATCACGAGAGCACGGCCTCGAGCGCGTGCATGCGGTGCGCGGCGCGCCGCACGACCGTGTGCGAGACGTTGAGCACGCGTTCGACGTCGGCCATGAGTTCGGCGCCACGTGTCTCGATCGCGTTGCTCACGTCGGTCGCCGCACGCGCCATCACGGCGATGCGCCGGTCGTTGTAGAGCGCCTCGGCGCGCTCCTCCCATATGCGCGCGCGCTCGTAGGCGGCACGGTAGCGCTCGATGCTCTCGTCCGAGAGCGCGCGATCGACGAGGTCGGCGACGAGCGGCGAGCGCCGCGCCACTGCGGCGTAGGCGCGCTTATTCTGCTCGCTGAACAACGCCTCTTCGATCATTTGTGCAATTTGCGAGACTCTGTCGAGCTGCGCCTCGGCGCGCGGCCGCTGCTCGCCAATGTAGGAGCGCGCCGAGGCGACGTTCTCCTGCACGTGCGTCTTGACGGCGACGCCCGCGGCCGTCAGAATGACGACGATCGCCGTGAGCATCACGGCGATCCACGCCGTCGCGACGGCGGTGATCCACGCGGCCGTGTCGCGCGAGCGCGCCTTGCGCGCGTCTGGCGCTGCGTGCCGCAGTGGCATCACGAGTTGGCGCGGCTCGCCGTGCGCGACCGTGCTCGTGGTCGTGCTGTCTGCCGGCACGCGCCGCAGCATTGGCGCACAGTCGGGGCGCGCCGTGCGCACTCTACTAGGCGGCCTGCGCATTCATTTCAGCGCGGCGCACGCGGCGACGAGCGCGGCGACGAGCGCGGCGCCCGTGCAAACGAGCGCCACGCGCTCGGCGTGCGTGAAAAAGAGCGCGCCGAGGTCGACCTCGACGACGTCGCGCCACGTGCGTGCGCGCGGCGGCGGTTCTGACGCGGTCAGAGTCGGCGATTCCGCCATGGGCGGAGGCGGCGCAGACTCTCTCGGCGCCATGATTCGGCGCGCGCCGGCTAGACGCGCTCGCTGAGCGCGCGCATGCGCTTGCGCGCGGTTCCGCGCGCCGCCGCCTCGATCTCGACGTCGGCGGCGGCGCGGCGCTGCTCGCAGCGGCGCTTCGCGTGCTCGGCGACGCGGCGCGGGTAAAAGTGCTCGCAGTCGGCGTTTGCGCACTCGATCTCGGTCGCCGTGTCGTAGTTGCCCGAGCAGCGGCGGCACACGGGCAGCGTCTCCTCGTAGGCCTGCGCCGCGCCGGCGACGACGGCGTCGAGCGCCGCGCGCACGTCGCCGGGCCGCTCCGCGAGGCACGTGTCGCACATCTCGGCGTGCGTCTGCGCCAGGCAGCCGGGCACGACGCACGCGCGCATCGGGCGCGCAAAGCGCATGATGCCGCCGCCGCCGGCCGCCGCCGCCGCCTTGCCGCCGCCGCCGCGCTCGAGGCCGGCAAACGCGCGGCCGTGCGCAATCGACGTGTAGACGTAGCCGTTCTCGCGCCACACGCGCTTCGTCGCGACGAGCGCGACCGTGCCGCCATCGACGAGCGCGCGCAGATCGTCCGGCAGCGCCTCGGCATCGCCACGCTTGGCATCGTCAGCCGCCGTCACAAAGAACTGGCGCGGCTTTGCCGGCACCGGCTCGACGCGCGCGGCCAGCGTGCCGAGCGCGCGGCGCGCGTCGGCGCCCGGCGCGCCGGCCGGCACCTCGACGACGTGCACGAAGCGCTGGCGCCGCGGCGCCGCCGGCGCGAGGCCGAGCATCTCGCGCAGCGTCGCCGGCGCGGCGCCGCCGCCCCCGACCGTGTCGACGATCAGCAGCGGCTTCACCGAGAGCGCCGTCGCGTAGCGCCGCTTCGTGTCGCACTGCACCGAGAAGCCAAACACCCAGTCGAGGATGCGCAGCACCGGCTTGATGAACTGGTTCTCGAGATAGTACTCGTAGTCGATCGGCAGCTGGTGCTCGAGCACGTACTCGACCGTCTCGGCGCGCTGGAACGCCTTCGAGCCCTTGGCGCCGCGCGTGATCAGGAACGAGATGCGCGAGCCGAGCTCGGGCACCTCGACGCCGCGCTGCTCGCACTTCTCGATCACGGTGAGGTGCGGCAGCGAGCGCGTCGCGTAGTCGACCTTGGAGTAGTGCTTCGACATGACGAGCTTGTGCAGCGGCACGCGCCCCGCGAGCAGCGCCTGCGCCTGCGCGCGCACGTACTCGAGCGCGCGCTCTGGCGCGCGGTGCTCGACGACGAGCGACAGCACGCGGCCGAGCGTCTCGCGCACATACTCGCACGAGTCGCGGCGCACCGTCTGTGCGCGCGCGCGTGAGCGTGCGTGCGTGCGCGCGCGCGTGCGTGTGCGGCGCACCTCCATGCCCTTGCTCTTGAGCTGCGAGACGGGGTCCATGCGGAGGCGCTTCCACTTGCGCGTGCGCTCGAGCGCAATGTCAAACGGCGGCGGGCGCCCGTGCGCGACGGCGTGCGCGTTGACGCGCTCGCACATCTCCTCGTCCTCGTCGTCGAACGGCGTCTCGTAGGCCGCCTTGAAGCCGACGTTGTTGAACGCGTAGCGCTTCTTGGCGAGCGCCAGGTAGCCGTTCTCAAACTCCTTCTCGAACTCGATCTTCATGGGCTTCTCGACGAGCGTGTTGCAGAACGACTCGACCTCGCAGATCCAGCGCCCGACGTCGGCCGTCGTGCCGAGGTGGCCGATGCCAAAGAATACTGAATCCGTGTCGCCTGCGCGCAGCGCGTTAGAACGGCATGGGTACGAGATAACGGCATGCTTACCACCTGCGCAGAACGTGCGGACGACGGCGTCGGGGTAGCGCTCGATGATCTTGTCGTGCACGTTCTTGATCGTGACCTTGCCCTCGCCCGTCACCGTGGCGCCAATGACCATGAACGCGATGCGGCCGACGGTGACGCCGGTGGCGCCGTACGTCGAGTTGGCGATCAGCTTGCAGGCGAGCTGCTGGCCCTCGAAGCAGAGCCACTCGCCGCCGCCGTACTTGACCTTCTTCTGCGCCTGGCGCACCGCCGCGCGCATGTCGAGCAGGTCGGTGAGCAGCAGCGTGACGACGCCCTTGACGCTCTGATCAAAGAACCAGTCCGTGTCCTCGCCGCTGGGCGACTCGGGGTCGGCAAACTGGCGCGGACAGCGATATAGCGTTTTCTTGAAGCCCTTGTCGCCGCGCGCCTCGGCCGCGGCCTGCGCAGCGAGCTCGGCGTCGACGTCGCGGCCGATGCGCGCAAACATGCGGCGCGTGCCGGCGAGCTCGTGCGACAAGTTGCGCGAGCGCTGCATTTGGGTGAGAATGCGAGATCACTAATGGCGTTGACGAGCGAAGGCTAAATCACCATGATGTTGGGGTCTGATGTGATGAAACCGTTAATACGCAGGATGTGAGTGGACAGCGTAAATACATGCACAATCTAATATGCAATATACATGGCTACACGCACAGAGGCTGTCTGCACATGGGTGGGATTAGAACGTTGAGATCTCAAATATATGAAGCCAACTCACTATAATCCATGCATATTATTGGAGCGGCCGTAAACAAGCCGAGCACAGGATCAAACACGAATGCGCCCTCGTAGGAGACGTCGGGCGCCTTCAACTTCTTCTTAGCAAACGCGTTCGGGTCCTTGGCGGCCTCCATCATGGCCTCGAGCACGGCGTACTTGCGCTTGAACGGCACCGACTCGGGCTCGTTGGCTGGCGGCGTCTGCGGCGACTGCGGCGACACGGGCGGATCGACGAGCATTGCGGCGGCGGAGGCCGTCGTCGTCGTCGTCGTCGTCGCGGCCGCCGGCGGATCAACGAGCATTGTGTCGCGCGGCCGCTTGTCGGCCGCGGCCGGCGGCTCGACGCGCGGCCGCTTGGGCGCCGGCGCGGCGCCGCGATCGGCGACGACGGCGCTGCGCAGCACGGCGACGTGCCCAATGTCCGGATCGACGTAGACGTCGGGCGCTGCCGGCAAGCCGCGCGCCGCGTCCGGCCGTGCCGGAAACGCGCTCGCGCTCGCGCCCGCGGCGGCCGCATTGTCGACGGGCGCGCGCACCGGCGTCTCGGCGTCGGCGCCGCCAAATTCGTCGACGTAGGGGGCCGCCTCGTCGGCGTCGGCGGCGACCATGCCGGCAATGAGCTCGTCGGCGTCGACGGCAAACATCGCGGCCTGCTCCTCCTCGACCGCCGCCTCGACGCGCACAAACTCGTCGGCAACGGCGGCGCTGCGCGTGAAGCGCGCCCACTTGCGCTCGAGCGTCTCGAGCGCGTCGCGCAGCGACGCCTCGATTGCGTCCGACGTCTCGGCGGCCGACTGCAGCACGGCGTGCCCCGCCGCGATGCGCGCGCGCGCCTCGGCGCAGAGGCGCGCCGCGTCGGGCGCCACCGAGACGGCGGCGCGCTCCGCGCCGGGCGTGCCCGCGTCGCCGCGCTGCGTCGGCAGCATGTAGTGCGTGCCGCCGCGCGCCGCAATGTTGCGCAGATGGCGCAGCAGCAGCGAGACGACGCGCGCCTGCTGCCCGCGCACGTAGAGCGACGCGAGCGGCAGCGCCGAGATGAGCTGCACCATGTCGAGCGCAAAGTCGACAACATTGTCGACGGCCATCATGCGCAGACAGAGCTCGGCATCCTTCAGGCAGTAGCGGTGCAGGCGCTCGCGGTTGTGCATGAAGAGCGAGTAGATCACAGTGTAGGGCACGTCGTCCTTCGTGTCGCCGAGCATCTGCGCCGACGCGTAGCCGAGCTTGTAGCTCGCCCACTTCTTCTCGCGCGCGCAGTAGTCAAACATGTCGAGCATGACGCGGCCCGGCATCGAGACGGCGACGAGCTCGCGCTCGCCGTAGGCGCGCGACGAGAACGTCTTGCGCGAGATCTCGCTCGCGCGCGCGCGCATCCGCCCGAGCTGGTAGGTGCCGCGAAAGCGCGCCGGCATGACGCCGAGCACGCGCGCGCGCTCGATCAGGTACGAGTAGTCGAACTTCAGAATGTTGTAGCCCGTCACGACGTCGGCGTCGTAGTCGACCGAGTAGTGCGAGAACGCCTCGAGCAGCTCCTCCTCCGTGTCGAACGAGAAGACGCGCGGCACGGGCCGAAACGCGTACCAGTTCGCGCGCGCCGCCGCCTCGGCGCGCGCGTAGCGCGTCTCGCCGCGCTCGCACTCGACGAGGCCCATCTGCCAGCCCGGCGGCGCCTCGACGCCGTCGAGCAGTGCGCCGAGCAGGCGGCCGGGTTCGAAAATGAGGTGCGTCGCCGCGTCGGGCGCGCCGGGGTGCAGGCGCACGAAGCGCCGCAGCAGCGGCTCGCCGTCGCGCCGCAGCCAGTCGAGCGGCGGCGCGTTCCACGTCGAGAGCGCTTGCGCGCCGTCGATCGAGCCGGCGAGCGGCTCGCCGTCGCCGTCGACGAGACCGCCGAGCTCGACTAGGCCGCGCGTGTGCGCGGCGAGCGACTCGAGCACGCGCGCCCACGGCTCGCAGCCGGCGACCGCCGGCGGCTCGCGCCACACGGCGCCGCCGAGCATCGTGTCGAGCAGCGGCACGCCGTTGACGACGCTGTCGCGCGCCGCCTGCGCGAGCTTCGAGTGCCGGTTCTTGAGAAACGTCAGAAAGTACTCGCGGGCGCGGCGCGCGCGCTGCGCGGGCGGAATCGGCGTCTCGCCGCGCGCCTCGGCCTCGTCGGCGAGCAACTCGGGCAGCACGCGCCCGACGAGGCGCCACGTCAGGCGCTGCTTCGTCGGCTCGACGAGCTCTGGCAGCAGCGCGCACAGCTCGTCGGCGACGCCCTGCCACGACCAGCGCTTCTCGCGCGGCACGTCGTCGGCGTAGCGCGGCGGCGCGAGGCGCGGCGCCACCGAGTCGGGCGCCGCGCCGGCGCGCAGCGCCGCGAGCAGCTCGCGCGGTGCGGCGGCGGCGCGCGCGTACGCCTCGTCGAAGCGCGCGTGCAGAAAGATGACGACGTGCCGCTCGGCGCGCGAGAGCGTCAGCAGCGGCGCGTCGGCGGCCACGCCCGTGTCGTCGTGCGCGAGCGCCAGGAACGGCGCGAGCGCCGCCTTCTCGTCGCCGCCCTCGCGCCGCGCGCAGCCGCAGCGGCACGCGCGCAGCCGCAGCGTCTCTGGCAGCAGCGTCGCGATGCGGCGCCACGGCGTCGCCGCGCTCTCGGCCTCGCCGTCGACGACGCCGGCGCGGTAGCGCTGCAGCGCGCGCGAGCCGACCACGGCGTAGGCGGCGTCGCGCTCGCGCCGCGTCGCCGCCGGGTCGTCGAGCGTCGCCTGGCAAAAGTGCGCGAGCAGGTGCGCCGACGAGAACTTGGCGCGCTCGACCGGCGGCGCGCCGATCGCGCGCAGGTAGGCGGCGTGCTGCGCGGCGTAGGCCTCGGCGACGCCCGGCACGGCGGCGTGCAGCGCGTCGTCTTGCGTCTCGGGCTCGTAGAGGCGCGGCGCAATCGGGCCGCAGCCCTTGAGCGCAAAGACGACGGCGTCGTCGTAGTCGACGCAGCCGCTCTTGCGCGAGCGCCGCGACGCGTCCATCACCTGCTCGCGCAGCGCCTCGCGCCGCGGGTCAAACGTCTTGCCGTACGCGCAGATCGAGACTACCGGGCAGATGTCGGGCTCGGGCACGGTGCCGCGCACGAGGCCGAGCATCTCCGAGTCGACCGACATGACGCGGTACGGCGCCTTGGCGTCCCAGCGCGCCGGCAGCGTCTCGCGCGCAAACGCGTCGGCGCCGGGCAGCGCGCCAATGTCGCGCAGCAGCGGCAGCGCGCCGTAGCGCGGCGCGTCGGCGCATTTCGGCGAGACGCCGCCGACGTAGTCCTGCGACGTCACGACCTCGATGGCGCACGTCGACGTGCGCAGCTCGGCGGCGACGAGCAGCAGCGGCGGCTTCACGTACGCCCAGCCGCTCGTCGTCACGTTCGAGCGCAGGCAGAACTGCTGCACCGGGTCCGAGTCGAGCTCAAACATCTCGACGCGCGGCGGCGCCTCGCCGACCTCGATGCCGCCACCGAGCGCCTGGCGCGCCCGGCGCCACACGGCGTGCGCGAGCACGGCGCGCACCGTCTCCTCGGCGGCGGCGCGCGCGCCCTTGTGGCGGTAGATGACGCGCACAAACGGCTCGTCGACGTTGGTGATGTAGTAGAGCGAGCGGCCCTCGACAATCTCGACGTCGAGCGACAGAAAGTCGCGGTCGAAGCGCTCCCAGCGCTCGCCGACGCCGCCGCCGTACTCGCGCTCGCGCGCATAGTGCGGCGTGCGGCGCGCCGCCTCGATGAAGAAGGTGCGCAGCGTCGCCGCGAGCCACTCGACGTCGGCGGCGAGCGCCGCGGCGCTGCGGCCGACTCTGCCTGCGTCGCCGCCCGGCCGCAGCCACTCGACCCACGCCCAGTCGAGCAGGCGCGCCGAAAACTCAAAGTACGGCTGCTCGATGCGCGCGCACACCGAGTGGCCGTCTGCGGTGCGCCCAAACGCCTCGAAGCAGTTCTGGCGCTGGTTGTACTCGATCACGTTCATCTGAAAGAGCAGCGGCCGGTCGGCGCCAAAGCGCTGCAGCAGCGTGTCGTCGCTCGGCGGCGGCGGCGTGCCGTCGCGCAGAAACGCGCCGCGCACGCGCTGCTCGGCCTCGTAGCGCTGCAGCGCCGGGCCGCCGGCGGCGCCGCGATCCACCTCGTACGCCGGCACCGTCGCGTACTCGACGCCGGGCGTCGAGAGCGGCGCGTGGTTCGGCTCGAGCACAAAGATCGGCGGCCGCTCGCGCTGCCGGAGCATGCGGTCGAGCGGCACGAGCTGGCGCTGCCACTCGTGCACCGCGTCGAGCGTCGGCACGCCGTCGCTGTCGCGGCGCCGCCCGACGGCGAGAAAGTCCTCGGGCGCCTCGGCGACGAGCGTGCGGCACGCAAAACCGCACGACGCCACCGTCAGCACCTTGACGCGGTCGCTCGCGTCGAGGCGGTGCGGCGCCATCAGCCGCATGTGCGCGTGCCGCAAATCAAACTCGTAGACTCCTGGCGTGTGCTCGGCGTCGCGCGCGCCCGCGCCGCGCACCTCGCCGATCCGCTCGGCGCGCAGCGCCTCGTGCACGCGCAGCGCGTCGTCGAGCGTCTCGACGCGGGCGCGCCGCATCTCCTGCTCGTTGCGCTCGACGCTCGTCGTGTCGAGCAGGCGGTCGGCGGCAAACTGCGCGCGCACGAGCGACGTCGCGACGGCGCCGAGCGCGAGCACGTAGCGCGGCCGCACCACGAGCACGTGCTGCAGCACGTAGCCCGCGTACGAGCACACCTCGTCAAAGAGCAGGTCGCGCACGACGCGCGACGCGCCGTCGCCCGCCGCGGCGGCAGCCTCGGCCGAGCGCGCCACGTAGGGCCGCAGCGGCGAGACGTGCATGTAGTAGACGCTCTCGCCGAAGCGGCGCGCGACGGCAGAGCGCAGCATGTCGTTCTCGGGCGAGCCTGCGGCAAACGCCTCGCCGCGCGCGACATCGTGCATCGACGGCATCGTGCCGAGCACGAGAAGGTCGGCGTCCGGCGCGCCAGCGCCCCAGACGGGGTCGTGTGCGGCGTCGCGCATCTGCGGCAGCGCTGCATCGGCGCTGATGTGGTGCTGCAGCGCGCGCAGCTGCGCCTCGCGCTCCTCGCGCGACGGGGCCGCTTCGAGCCGCAGCGGCGCAAAGTGGCTCTCCATCACGGCGCCGCGGCCGCGCGCAGACACTCTCGGCGCGCAAAATTGCATCGACGCGCACGTGCGCGCGGCACGCGCCGTGCCGCATAGTAAAGACGTGCGCGCGGCCGTGCACACGCCGCGCCATGTTTGCCGCCGACACGCTCAGCGACGCGGTCGACCCGGCGTTGCCGCGCGGCCGCAGCGGCCGCTCGCTCTACGCGTGCTGCGGCGCGTGCGGCGGCGTGCTCGCGATCGCCACTGCCGTCGCGTTCATTGTTCTCGTTCTCAATGCGTGAGCGCACGCGATAAAGTCCAAAAATTTGACAACAAGAGACAGTGCGCCAGCATGAGCATCGCACCGCGCCGCCGCCTGCTGATTATCGACGAGGTGTGCATCAGCGCGGACGGCATTCGCCGCGTCTCGGTCGAGCGGCTGCACGTGTGCCCGTGCAACAGCCGATCGCAATGCACAAGCTGCGAGGCGACACGAACAGGCCGCGCCACGTACAACGTTGTGCTGCATCTTTGCGACAATGTGACGATCGGCGTGGCGGTGCGCGGCTACGTGCCGCAGAGTGCGGCAGTGGCCGAGGCCGTCGGCGTCACGCCGCAGGCATCCGCCGAGCTTGCGCGCCTGATCGACAAGTTTACGCGCGTGCTTTTGCTTCGGCGCGTGCGTGAACTCATCGAGGATGGTATCGACATCAATTGCGAGATGCTCGAGCAGTACATTGTCGAAAAGTACCTTGAAACGGCCGCGCTGGCGTCGGGAAGCATCCAGTGATGAAACGTGCATTCTCTACTTTACTTCACAGAGGCCATCGCTTGCGTGCAGCGCGACGCCGCCGTCGCCGTTGCCGTCGCCGTCGCCGTCGTCGTCGCTTGCGCATTCAGACGCGGGCAGCGACGCGCTCGTGGTGCAGGCGCGCGCGGCCTCGGGCGAGCGCAGCGCGGCGACGAGCAGGCGGTTGTGCGACGCCAGAAACGCAATGTGCGCGGCGTCCTGCGGCGAGCGGATGCGCGACGCGCGCTCGATGCGCAGCGTCTCGGTGAGCGCGGCGACGCGCTCGAGCGCCTCGGCGAGCGCCTCGGCGTGCCGAGCGCACTCGGCCTCGAGCGCCACGTTGCGCATCTCGGCCTCCTCGCAGAGCCGCTCCTCGGCGACGATACGCGCCTCGAGCGCCGCGACGCGCGCCTCGAGCGCCGCCACGCGGCGCCGACGCGGCGCCTCGACGCCGATGCCGTTCATTTGTGCGCGCGGCCGCTGGTAATTGTGATGCGGCGTGTGCGTGCGTGTGTGTGCGTGTGCGTGCGTGTGGGCGCGTGCGGCGCGCCTCTCATAGGGCGCGCGCGCCCGTCTCGTGTTCTCGCTTCTTTCACGCACGCGCGCTCTACGCGCCAACGGCGGCGCTCTCGTCTGGTGCCAAATGCACAATGAGGTCGCGCACCTCGCGCTGCATTTCGGGATGCGCGCGGCGGAAGCGCTCGAACGCGCGCGTCGCTGCCGGTGGCACGTCGCCGTACGTCGCCGTCCAACCTGCGTCAGGGCGCTGGTCGTAGAACACGACGTAGCGCTTGAGCAGCTCACCGTCGCCGGCGCGCCGCAGCGCCTCGCGCTCGTCCGGCGAGAGCGTCGCAACGAGCATGTCGCCAAACTCCTCGAGCGCGGCGCGCGCCTGCGCCGGGAGCCGGTTGACGCCCTCATAGAGCGAGAGCAGTGCGTCGCGCGTCGCGGGCGCGATGCCGCGCGCGCGCGCATACGTCTTCATCTCGTGCGCGCGCGTGTGCAGGCGGCGCGGCATCACGCGGCGGTAGTGGCCATCGAAATCGTCCGAGTAGAGCGCGAGCAGGTAGAGCTTTGCGATCGCGAGCACGTCGTGGTCCGACAGACCGAGCTGCTCGGCAAAGCCGCGCAGCTCTGGCGTCGCCGCGAGCGCGCGCACCTGCGCGTCGCTCGGCGCCGGCCGCAGCGCGCATACCTCGCGCACAACGGCGTCCGGCAGCGGGGCGCCGCGCTGCTCGACGCGCTCGTCGTCAAACACAAACTTGCGCGTGCCGCGCGCCACGCGCTCGGGCTGGTTCGTCATCTCGAGAACGGCGGGCGCGGGCGTCGGCGCGGGCGCGGGCGCGGGCGCCGGCTCCGGCTCGGGCTCGCGCGCGGGCTCGGGCACCGCCATGTCGAGGTCGTCCGTCTCGCCGCTGGCCGGCGCCGCGTCGGCGGACCAGCGCGTGCCCGCCGGCTGCGGCGCAACGTTCTTCTGTGTCTCGTCGACAATCTTGACGACGTGCGCCGCGAGCGCGTCGGCGAGCGCAGGCGAGCGCACCTGCGCGCGTGCAGGCTGCGTCTGGGTAAACGCATAGCGCGTCTCTGACGGCGCAGACGCCGGCGGCAGCGCCGGCACTGGGCGCGCGCGCGGGCCGCGGTCGCCGACACCGAGCACGGGCTCGGTGATGGCCTCGCGGGCGAGCGGCACCGTAAAGTAGAGGAGCGCGAGCACGACGGCCCACTCCTCGCCAAGCGCACGCGCGCGCTCGGGGCTTGCCGCGACAAGCGCGCGCGTCTCCGCGAGCAGCGTGCGAAGCGCGGCAGTGCCGCTGCGCAGCTCGCTGTTGAATGCGTGCTGCGCCAGCTCGGCGACAATGAGGTTCGCCGTGTTCTCGTCGACAAAGACGGCGTGCGCGAGCGCGAGCCAGAAGCGCGGCGCAAGGCGGCGCGACCGCGTCGCGTCGGCGGCGCGCTGCACAAACTCAAAGAGCAGCGGCGCGTCGAGCAGCTCCGTGTTGATCCACGTCTCGGCAGGCGTTGCGCAGTCCTCGCGGTAGAGAACAACGAGGCGGCGCGCGCCGCTCGTCGCAATCTTGAGCGGGCTCGCGCACTCCCACGTGCCGAGCACGAACGAGACGAGGTCGCGCGGCTGCTCGATCGCGTTGCCGCGCTGCACGCCGAGCAGCTCGCAGGCGCGCGGCGCCGCGGCGCCGAGCGAGCGCGCGAGCACGCTCACGGCGGCGCTCGACGTGTCGTAGGGCGCCGCATCGGATGCACGCGTGATCCGCTGGATCTCGGCGGCAGCATACTCGACGTGCTTGGCGAACGCGGCGACAGGCGACTTTTGGCAGGCGAGCATGAATGCAGTGTTGTGTTGGGGCCGCTCGGCGCAGCGCAGAGTGTGGCGGCGCGCCGCCCCTACTTTATAGCGGCGTGCGCGCGCACACACGCGCCGACGCACGCCAACACACGCCGACGCGCGCCGACGCACGCATGGCGCCACGCGACGTTGTGCACACGACGGCCGCGGCGCGCGCCTTTTTCGACGAGACGCCGGCGCGCGCCGACGCCGTCGATGCCGCGAGCGAGAGCGCTCACGCGCCCGACGACGAGCACGATCTCGTCGTTCACTTTGTGTACACGCCCAACATTGCACCGGCACCCGCCGAGCGCGCGGCGTTCCTCACGTTCTTCCTGAGCCGCGGGGTGCGCGCGACGCCGTACGCGCGCTACGACACGAGCAGCGACGACGAGGCGGCGAGCGTCGGCGGCACGGTCGTGCTGCCGATGCGCGCGACAAGCGCGCTGCCGCGCGACACGACGCTGACGGCGTGCGCCTACGTACGCACGCAAAACTCGCACGGCGAGGAGACGCTCAACCAGGCCGGCTTTGCGCGCTTCTATCTCGACGACCTCGTGCGCGCCGGCACAGCACGCACTTCGCGCCCGATGCTCGTCGCCGTCGCGAACAACTACAACAAGGGCGCGATCGAGCTCTCGGTGCGCGTGCCGAGCGGCGCGCGCGTGACGTTTGCGGCGCCGGGCGCCTACGACTATGACGAGCGGCGTCCCGAGCAGATGGCGCGCTTCCGTGCTGCCGTCGACGCGCACATTGCGGCGTCGCGCCGCATCTACTCGGCGCTGCCGCTCGCCCGCGGTCTCGAGACGATGGCGTCGATCCGCGCGCCCTACTACCGCGCCTACGGCCTCGAGATGCCCGGCGTCTTTTTCGCGCTCGTGCGCCCCGACGCGCCGACGCCGGCGGCGTGGTTCGAGAACGTGCTCGACATTGTGCTGCGCCGCCACTGGCCGCACCGCGAGCTCGCCGACGCGCGCGACCACCTGGCCGACGCGAGCGCGCGCGGCGCATCGTGGTACGACGCCGCCGTCGTGCTCGCCAAGATGCTCTGCGTCTTTGTGAACTACTGCACGTACCTGACCGACAAGATCGTCGAGGGACACCGGCACGGCCTCGCCTCGTTCGTCGAGCGCACGCGCGACCGCTTCATCGAGTCGTTTGACGTGACGTTCCGCGACACGCTCACGAGCGACTGCGAGGACGACACGCTCGCGTCGGCGCTCGAGGCGCTCGACCTCGCGGCGCTCGGCCGCGTGACGCCGGCGCTCGAGCGCGTGAAGCGCGCACGCGCCGAGATGGAGTGCGAGATGGTGCTCAAGGGCGTGCTCGGCGGCGCGCTCTCGGACGCAATGGCGCGCGGCCGCACCGTGCAGTTTGGCGGCCACATGAACGCGCGCCTCACGCCGCGGCCGCTCTTTCTGCGGCGCTTTGCGCGCACCGCCGAGAGCGGCCAACAGCCGTTCCGCGACGACCCGTACGTCGCGGCCGAGTTTGCGGGCGCGCTACCGATCCTCGACCTGGAGGGCACCGGCGTGCTCGACCCCGACTGCGCGCGCGACGCGACCGGGCCGCTGCATGACTATCTGAGCGACGGCGCGCCCGAGGCGGCGTTCTACCGCATCAAGTTCTCGGTGCAGATGCCGCGCGATCGCGAGCACGCGTTCTACAAGTACTGCCAGAGCTCGATGTTGCCTGACCGCGCCGAGCTCAACTACGCGATGCTCGAGACGTTCTACGTCGAGCAGGCGAGCGGCCAGGCGCGCGCGGCCGCCGTCGCGTTTCCCGACTCGCGCTGCACGACGCGCGAGAACGTTTCGCTGTGGGCGGGCGCCGAGCTGTCGGACGAGCTGCTGCGCTGGGCGCCGAGCGTGCTCAAGCACGTGCATCCCGTGCCGCCGCACTCGCTGCCGGCGACGCGCGCGCAGGACGCGCTCGCGGCGGCGCGCCCGCGCCCCGAGCTCGCGGCGCTCGCGCAGATTGGAGCCGACGCGCCGGTGCAGGCGCGCTGGCTCGCGATGGACTACCAGCTGCGCGACGAGCAGGTGACGGCGGCGCGCTGCCGCATGCTCGGCGACGTGCTGCGGCGCAAGAGCGGCGCCGGCGGCGCGGTGCGCCGTGTCGACGTGCACTGCGAGCCCGTGACGGCGACGCTGCGCGGCTGGCTCGTGCGCGTCTGGCTCGACCCCGACGCACTGCGCGCGCGCGGCGTCCGCGTGGGCTGAATAACGCGCATTCTTTCAGGCCCCTCACGAGTCAACGTGCACTGCGCTACAGCAAAATTCCGCATCGGCGCCGCACCCGTCCATAACGGCGCGCACGCACGACGTCTCGCGCTTCACCGCGGAATCGACTAGCGCGATCACACCCACGTTGTTCTGAAAGATTGGGCGCACGACGCGTTCGATCATGCTCAGATTGCACGCGTCGAGGCGGTCGATGAACAACAGGTCTGCGTCAAAGCCGCGCAATTGACACGTCTCGTCGCGCGCGCCCGCGACGCCCGCCGCAACCGTGTGGACATGCAGCGCGCGCGTCCACACCGTCTCTGCGCTGAGGCGCTGGACGCGCGCCGCGCCGTGGCCCATCAACGCAGAGACGAGCGTGGCGAGAAAGTACTGGCAGTCGTGTTGCGACGGCATGACGACGGTAATCTCGATTGGCCGTTCTGGCGTCTCGGCCTCGAGTGCGGTAGCGAGCGACGCGCACAGGTGCGTCAGCGCCCGCGATCCCGCGCGCGCCCGTCCCAGCCAGAGATCCACGACGGACTGCGGCGTGCTCGTCACGTGGATGGCGTGAAAGCGCGCGCTCGTCGAGGCGGTGACGCTGCGCGCCGCCCCGGCGAGCGCGTCGCGCAGCGGGTCGGCGGACGCGGCGGCGGGCGCCGCGGCGAGCGCGAGTGCGCGTGCGAGCAGCGCCGCGGCCGCGGCCGTCTCTGTTGCGCTCATTTTTGCGTGTTCCATTTTTTGTCTTTCAGCGCGGCGGCGCTCAGAATATGCTCGAGCCGCCCGCCCGGAGCTGCTCGAGCGTGTGGCCGCGCTCAAACCAGCGTCGGATGAGGCGGTCAAACACGAGCTCGCGCACGTACGTGGCGCCGCGCGCCTCGGGCTCGTCAAACATCGCATTGTACCACGCCACGTCCCAGCCCGACACGCCTGCCGACGCTGGCATCTCGCGCTTGGCAAAATACTCCTCGCGCGTGCCGGCAAACGTCGACGTTTGGCGCGCCACTTCGGCCGCAAACTTGGCGTCGGTCTGGTCCTCTGGCGCCACGGCGTGCTTGTGCAGCGCCGATGCGAGAATGTCGAGCTTCGAGCCGTGCAGGTAGCGAAAAAACGCGGGCTCCTTGTCGAGCGGCGTCAGCGCCGCCTCGCCGTGCTCGCGGAGCGCCAGGAGGCGCGCATTCGTGAGGATCTCGCGGGCGCGCGCAGCGTCGGCGCTCGTGTAGGCGTTGCGATACGCCGTGGCGTCGTCGTCGGCGCGCTTCTTGGCGTTGCCAAACGCGAAACGCGCGCGGTCGTAGGCCGCCGACGCCTCCTGCATCACGCGCTCGGCCTCGTCGCGCGCAACCCGTGCATTCTGCAGCGCGGCGAGCGCCGCCTCGGCATTGGCGGGAGCCTCGACGATCTTCCGACGCACCTCGACGAGCACCGCCTGCTCGTCGTCGATGCGCTTCTGCAGGCGCGTCTGCACCGGCGCAGCGGCCGTGTGCCACGTGCGCACGGCCGCGACCTGCTCTGGCGACGCGTACGTCCCTGGCACCGGCTCGTCGACGAGCGGCGACGAGCCGCTCGCCTGGATCGCGTCGACGGCCTCCTCGAGGCGCGACTTGCCGGTCGCCGCGTTGATGGCGTAGACGCGCGCGTTCAGGAGGCGCGTGTGCGCCATGCTGGGCTGCTGCTGCGGCGCGGTGCCCATGGCCGTCTCGACTGCATAGGCGGCGACGGCGCGCGCCGTCTTGGCGATTGTGACGCCATTGTCCTTGTTCTTGGGATCGGTGCGCGTGCGCTTCCAGCCGCCGCTGTCGCCGCCGCCGCCGTACTCGGCAAACCGCCACCCGCCCTCGGGGCGCGGCAGGTGCACGACGTGGTAGCGCTCGCTGACGGTCGCGGCGAGATCGGCCTCGCTCTCGGGATAGACGGTCGTGCGCCATGCGCTCGTGCGCACAATGCGCGCGCCCGCCGGCCACGCGCTTCCAGCTTGCGGGAACGACGCCGCGGCAAGCTCGGCGCCAATCATTTCGTCGCGGTCGCGGTCGTCGTCGTCGTCGTCGTCGTCGCTCGGTTTGTCGCCCACGTAGATATCGGCGACGCGGTTGGCGAGGGCGTCGTAAAAACGACCCTGACACTCTTTGCCGCAAAAGTAGTGTCCATTTGCGCAGTCTTCGCGCACCGTCGCCCGTTTCGTGGCGCAGTGGTGGCAGCGGTGCATATTGTTGCGTGCGCGCGCGCGCGACCGCGGTCTTACGGCGCGCCGCCGCCGCCTTTGTAGCCGCGCGCGGGCGACGCGCCAGGCTCGTCGATTCTGAAACAGCACCGCGAGAGACTGGCGCAGACGGATGGCGGCGCGCCGTCGGCGCTCGCGGCGCTCGGCGTAGTCGCGCACTACATCGAGTGGCACGCGCTCAGCGAGGCGGACTTTCTCGGCATCGTTGAAAGCGGACTGCTCTTCAAATGCGCGCCCGACTCGTCGGGCTTCGAGACGAACCACTACAAGATGCGGACGTTCCACGAGCGCAGCGTTCGCGCGCTTCTGCTCGTCTATTCCAGGAATCGCGAGCCCGTGCGCGCGTCGCTCGAGGTGCTCGTCGCGGCGTGGCGGCCGCACAACTGGGCGCGGCCTCTGCTCGTGCCGCTGCACGCGCAGATGCGCCGCCTCGTTGCGGCGGCAGCTGCAGAGCTGCCGCCGTGACGCCAGCGGCAGAGGGCGCGCCCCGCGTTTTTCTGGTGCGCAGCGCCCAATAAAGCGATTTGTTTCACGCGCGCGCGCCTCATTCCACCTCCATTTGCTCTGCGGCCGACTCCGACTGTGTCGGAACCGCGACGCACGTCGACGCGTAGCACGACGGCAGCGGCGAGCCGGCGAGCTCGACGCACGCCGCCGCGTAGGCCGTGCACGCGTCGCGCAGCCGCTCCGCCTCGGCGAGCAGGCGCCGGCCATTTGCCTCGATTGTCCAGTCCTCGACGGCGAGCACGGCGCTCACGTAGTCGAGGATCTCGTTGAACAGCGCCGTGTTGCGCGGCACGAGCCAGACGCGCGTCGTCGTCGGCGTCCAGTTGGCAAAGTAGCAGCGCTCCGACTCCTCGACCTCCATGTGGAAAAGGCACTGCGGAACATAGTAGTCTTTGACGCCCCGGTAGTTCTTTGGCTCTCGATGGCCGTACGAGCATTTGAACTCGGCAGAGACGCGCGTGCCGAGCGGCATGCCGCGCTCGTCGAAGCGGCCGTTCATCATCACGCCGGCGCCGTCCTGAGAGTCGCCAAACGGCTCCTGTGCGCGCGCCCCAGGCAGGCGCTGCAGCACGCACTCGCGCAGCGAGAGCGTTGGTCGAAAGTCGAGCACCGTCGCGAGCGCATTGTCCTCATTGTCATTGCCCCACTGCATGCGCTCGCGCCCCACCGCCTCGTCGCGGTCGTCCTCAAACTTGAGGCCGCTCACCGCCGGGTCGTACGGCACCTCGGAGGCGCGCAGCACCTCGTCGCGCGCGTCGTAGATTAGGGTGAGGCGCGCCTCGTCACACTCGAGATCGTCGTCGTAGCGCCGATGCACCCAGGCGAGGAACTTGCTCAGCGCCGAGCCCGTGACGAGGCCGTAGCGCTCGCGCAGCCAGAGCGCGCCCTTCTGGCGGCGCGGCACGAGATCGGAGGCGCCCGGCTGCGCCTCGAGCGGGAACCAGCGCTTCGCGGCGGTGAGCGCCGCCATGTCGACGATGCGCTGCCCCGGCAGCGGGCGCGCGCTGGGCGGCGCGCGTGAAAAAAAGCGGTCGCCGGCGCTCGGCTGGTAGAAGCGGCCGCCCGGCAGCGCAACGGGCGGTAGTGCGCGCGCGCGAAACATTGCTGCGCAAATTTTGCGTCTTGGCGTGCGCGCGCACCGCTATTTCAGCGATGCGAGCGCGGCGGCGGCAGCGTGCGGCGGCAGCGCCGCCGAGAAGCAGTAGCCGAGGCCGCCGAGGCGCTGCCGCTCGACGGGCGTGCGCCGCCCGCTCGCGTAGCCGCCGCCGTACGGCGTGCTCAGCGCGCCGACGCGCACGTCGATGCGTTGTGCAACTCCCGGAGGAAGCGCGGCAGCGCTTTCGTCAATGACAATGAACGCAAACTCGTGGCGCTCGCGCAGCGCAGCGAGTCCGGTGAGCAACCACCAGTTTCGCGGCTGCGCGTCGCACACGACCACCGCGCCAGTGGCGCCGGCCGCCCCGCCGCGCCGAAACTGCTCGGCGAGCCCGTCGGCGCTCCAAAAAGTGACGACGGGGCGCCGCGCGAGCACGGCACCGTCGGCGAGGCCCTCGCACGGCGTTCCGTCGGCGGCATACACGACCTGGCGCTCGCCATCCGTACGCGGCACGGCGCCGAGCACACTCGAGACGGCGAGATATGCGCTCGAGTAGACGGCACACGCCTCGGCGCCGTGATGGCGCGCAAGCGCCGTCTCGAGCGCAACGTGCACATCGAGTGTGCCGAAAAACCCGCGCGGTCCGCACGCGCCAACGCCGTAGCGCACGAGCGCCTCTTCGGCGGCACGCGCCTGCGCGTCAATGTGCGGTAGCGTGCGCGGCGCGAGAGCGTTTGACGGCGTCGAGGGATGTGCGGTGTGTGTCGCGTCTAGTGCTGGCACGAGCGGCGCAGGCTTGTAGTGCGCGGCGAACGCGCGTGCCTTTTTGCGCAGACTGCGTGGCAGCAGAAAATGACGTGCCACAACAGCGACGCAGCCGAGCACGAGTATTACGGTCATCGCGCTTTGTAGCGGAGCGCTCAAGCGCACCGGAGGCGAAAACAACTCGACCATGGCGCACGCCTCGGCCGCGGCAATAACGTAGTCGAACGCGCGCATGCGGGCGTCGCCGCACTCGCTAGAAGAAAAAATGCATTGTTCAGCGCGCCACGTGCGCAAAGCGCGTCGCCATGTAGCGCGCCGCGTCGCGCCGCGCGCGCACGCCCTCGGCCTCGGCGCTCTCTGGCGGCGGCGCAAACACGTCGTCGCGCGCGCGCGCACGCCCGCGCAGCCAAAAAACGGCGTCCCACGCCGCGCCGACGCACAAAAGCAGCAGCACGCAGGCCCGCCACGGCGGCGCGAGCGGCGCGCAGCTGGTCAGCGCGAGCAGCGCGAGTGTCGGCACGCCTACGCGGTGGTGCATGGCGCGCTCGCAGTCTCTTGCAAGGGTTGTGGCGTTTAATTTGGCGCGCACGCCTCGCAGTTGCGCCGAACCGACGTTGTGAAGAGCGCGCGCCACCGCCAAGGCGTCCATTGCGCGCGCGTCTGCGCATACGTGGCGCCGTGCGCGACGAGCGCCGCAACGCGCCTGTACTCGCCACAGCGCTGGCACGGCAGCGAGCCGAGGTTGTGCGTGCCGAGCGGCGTGCCGGGCTGCGCGTCAACAAGCTGTGCGCGCGCCCACTCGGCCATGTAGTCGGCCATGAACTCGCTCGCAATCTCGTAGCTCTTGACGACGCGCGTGCCGCGCAGCGTGCTCAGAATGTGCGTGCCGCTCGACTTGGCGTGCCAGTGGGCACGGATGCGGCGCACATAGGCGTCATCGGTCTCGCCGGCGTCGCGCTCTGGCTGCTTGTAGACAAAGTTCGCCTTGAAGCCGCGCGACGCCTTGACGTCCGAGTTCTTTTGCTCGTGCGTCTGCGCGGCAGCGTCCGTCGAGTCGGCGCCATGCAGTGACGTCGAGAGCGTGTGGCCGCGCTCGAGCGCGACGAGCGCCTCGTTGATGCCGCCGAGGCGCGCCTTGTCCTCGCTGAGGCCGATGCGCGCGCCCTCGCTGTAAAGCAGCTCGACGGCGGCGCGGAAGCGGTCGAGCCGCGAAAGCGCTGCGCTGTCGAGCGTGGCAACGAGCGTCGCAAGCACTGGCGCAACCGCGTCCGCGGGCGCGGCGGGCGCGGGCGCCGCCGCGGGCTGCGTGCTGCGCGAACGGCGGCGGCGCGCGCGCGTCGGCGCCGGCGCAGGCGGCGGCGTCGTCGGCGCCGGAGGAAGAGTCGCAAAGCGCGCGGGCGCGGGGCGCGGCGGGCGCGCCGGCGCAGACATTCCGATCGTTTTTGGGAGTATTTACACGTGGCGCGCCGCAAATGTGCGCGCGAGCAAGCGCGCTTCGCGCTCCACGACGGCGCTGCCGGCGCGGCACAGCGCGCACTGCAGTTCGGCGCCCTGCGGCTCAGTGCCTTCGCGCACGATGCGCTCGAACGCTTGATGCACGCTCTCTCGCGCGTTCATTCGCTCGCCGACAAAACAACGTTCGCAACGTGCACGCACACACGTCGTGCACGCGTCAATCAGCGTGCCGCTGCACTCGCCGCAGACGAGCGCGCCGCACGCGCAGGCGCGCGCCCGCGGAAGCGTCACGATGAGTGCGCACGTGTCGTGCGGCGGAATGCAAAACACGCGCGTCCGCGCGTCGCAGGCGACCGCGCGTGCACAATTCTCGCACGCCCGCATCTCTCGGCACGAAATTGTATGTTTTTGCGCGCGCGAGATGAGCCGTGGCGCCTGCGCCGGCGCCGCCGGCGCCGCCGGCGCCGTGTGGGCGCCGTTCCGCGCGCACATCGAGACGCATGCCGCCACGCTCGGCAAGGGCTGCACGCACGCGAGCGGCGAGTGCGAGCGCGAGGTCGCGCGTCTGCTCGTTGCGCACTACGACGTCGACTTTCTGCACTACGAACTCAGCGAGTTTATGTTTCAGCGCGACGAACTCTTTGTCGAGAAGCCTGCGCGTGCGCGCGCCGCAAACGCATTCGACGACGCGGCAGAGCAGTACGAGAAGGAGGCGCGCGAGTATGCCGCGCTCGTTGAGCGCGCGCGCGCCGCACGGCTCGTCGAGAGCGAGGCGGCGCGCACCGAGACGTGCAACGAGGTCGAGCGCGCATTCGCCGGCGTGATCTACCGCCGCATGCGCGCAACGGGCGCGGCACAGCGCTTCGCGGCGGCGATGCAACGCGTCGCCACGCTGCGCGAGCGCCGCGAAGCGCTGCTGCGCCAGCACGCCGAGCTCGAGCAAGAGATTTCCGACCTCCTCACCGAGCCGCCGCGCGAAAAAAAGCGTCGTGTGAACTAAACGCGCGCGCGCGTCGTATTTCAGCGGCGCACGCGCGCATGCCCAAACACGCGTGCATAGTTGGCGGCGCACGCCTCGGCCTCTTTTTCGGCTGCGGCGAGCTCGCGGTCCGCCTTTTCGCGCTCGACGGCGGCCGCGTGCGCCTCGGCGTTGGCCATCTCGACGCAGCGCTCCGGGATGCGCAGCTGGCGCCGCGTGATTTGCGCGCGCAGCACCGCGAGCACGCGCTTTGCGTCTGCGTCCTCTGCGGCGAGTTCGGCATCGGAGAGCGCGCGCAGCCTCTCGTCGCGTCGCGTCTGTCGCTGGTCAAAGGGCATGCTCATCGACTCGCCATAGTCGTCGGCGTCGTCGCTCTCGTCCGCGTTGCCGTCGCTGTCACTTGCACCGTCGCTCAGTCCGCTCATCTCGCTCGAGTCGGACGCGCTCTCATTGTCGCTTGCGTCCTCGTACGTCGAGTCGCCGTCGCCGTCGTCGCTGCTGTTGCCGTTGCTTGCGGCCGCGGTGTCGGAGGCCGCGCTCCGCGTCGTCTCGTAGCGCAGCATTCTCTTCAAACTCAATTTTGTGCACGCGGCGACGCAGCGCGCCAAATACGCTGTGCAGAGAGACGCGCGCGCGCGCACATGCACGCTGTTGGCGAAAGCGCGCCGAGCGCCGATGCTGGCGCGCGGCTCGCGGGTCTGCTCACGTCGTACGACCGCTGCATCCGCGCCCACGCCACCGACTATGTGGGCTACGATGACGCGACCGCACGCGTGATGCGCGCCATTGTCACTAGTAACTCGGAATTACACGCCGCCGCGGAGGAGGCGCGTCGGCGACGCATCCGCGAGGAGAACGAAGCACGCAACCTCGCACAGTTGCAGCGCGCTGCAGAGATGAACGAGGATCCGCGGCTCCCGCGATGGGGAGCCATCGACCGCGCGCTGCAAGCACACAGTTTTTATGGCGGCGCGAGCGCGCGAGAGACCGCGGCCGAGACGATGAAGTAGACGCATTTTTTCCGCGGGCGAGTCTCGCATGGCGGCGCCGGCCCTCACACTCTCGCACTATGAGCGCGAACGCGCGCCGCTCGACATACCAGCGCACGCGTCGTCCGAGTCGAGCGTGTTTGCGAGTGGCCTTCGCACGTTCCCGGGCCGTGTGTGCGGCAACGCGCTGCTGCGCGAGGCAACGCACGTCGTGTATGGCACGCTCGCGCGCTTCGTCTACCCGGTCGGCGCGCGTTCGTACGACGGCGCGTTTGCAATCGTCGAGCTGCGCGCGGTCACGGGCGGCGTCGGCGGCGGCACGCTGCGCCTCAAGATTGCGCAGCCCGCCAAGGGCGCGCCGCGACCCGTGCGCTCGCTGATTGCGTACCGCTTCTACGTGTTTGCGTGCAGCGTCGAAGCGCCGACGAACCCGCGCTTCGCACCGACGTACACGGTGCTCGAGACGCTGCACGACGTTGCGCTGCCGTTTGACCGCGCGCTCCTCGCGCGCATGCTCGTCGCCGAGCTCTCGCTCTCGAGCGCGGACGCCGCGACGACGGCGCGCTTCTGCGCTGGCGGCCCCGACGCGCCACTCACGATCGACGCGCTCTCGGCCGAGCCGTGGTTCGCCGACCTGTTCGAGACGTGCGACTACTTTGCCGAGGAGCATCTGCGGCGGCTCGAGGCGACGTGGCAGCGGCGCGACCTGCGCGCGGTGCCGCGCGCGCGCCTCGGCGAGCTCGAGCGTGCGCTCGCCGACGCGCCACTGCGCCTCTGCTTCGCGTGGCTCTCGGGCTTCGACGACCGCCTGCCCGAGCTCGATGGCGCGCAGCTGCGCGCCGCCGCGCCGCACCGCTACTCGCGCACGCCGACGCGCCAAGCACAGCTTGAGCTCGAGGTGGTCGACTTTTACTGCGCGCTCAAGCGCAACTTTCACGCCCATGGCCACATGTACGCGCCCGCCGCGCACCAGCAGTACGGCGCCGCAATTCAGGCGTTTGTGGACAGCGAGGCGTGCGAGTACGCCGTCAAACGCCGCATGCTCGTCGTCGTGGCGCACTACGGCTGCCCGTGCGTCTACTCGTACGGCGACGTTGCGCTGCTCAAGGGCCTGCGGCGCAACCTCATCGCGATTGCGCGAGCTCCGCGCGTCGCCGCGCCGCGCCCCCAGCGCGAGGCGCGCCGCAGCAAGTACGACGTCGTGCTGACGCCCGAGCAGAGCGCTGCCGTCGCTGGAGCGATCCAGAACAACATTTATTTAATTACGGCGCCACCCGGTGCGGGCAAAACGGCGTGCGCCCGCGTGATCTACAAGCACTACGCCGAGGGCGAGGTTTGCGCGCTTGCATTCATGGGCCTCACGGCGTCGCTGCTCAAGAAGCGCGTCGGCCGCTCGATGACGATCGACAAGTTGGTGCAACGCGTCACAAACGCCGAGGCGCGACGCGCGCCGCGAAAGCGCACGGCCGACGAGGCGGCCGGCGGCGCAGCCAGCGGCGGCGGCGCAGCCAGCGGCGACGAGCCGGGCAACGTCGAGGAGGAGCGCAGCGTGCTGGTGCGCGACCTGCAGCCGCGCGTGCTCATTGTCGACGAGTTCTCGACAATCGACTTTCGGCTGCTTGCGCGCCTGCTCGACGCGCTGCGGCGCAACCGCGGGCCGCCGATCGAGAGCCTCGTGCTGCTCGGCGACGTCAACCAGAACACGTCGATTTCGCGCGGCGCAGTGATGCCGGCGTACCTGCAGCTCTACTGCCACCTCGTCGGCACGCCCTACGTTGCCGCGACGCTCGCAACGAGCACGCGCTTCTGCGCGACGCTCGAGCGCAACCACCGCGTCACGCCCGAGGCAAAGCTCATTCTGCGCAACCTCGAGCGGCTGCATCGCGGCGCAGTCGACGAGTGGGAGGTATGCCGCGACCCGACCGACGCGATGCATCCGTTCCTTGTGCTGCGGCGCCCCTACACCATGGCTGCGACAGCCGACCTTGTAGCACCGTTTCTGACGCGGCGACGCCCAAACGAGCAGGGCGAGGGCGAGGTGACGGCGCAGCTGCTCGTGCAGCGCAACGTCGACCGCGTCGAGTTCAACCGCATCTTTCACAGCCGCGACGCGGCGGCGCTCGCGGTGCTCGGCTCGGCTGGCGCCGCGCACCTCTGCGCGGGGCAGCGCGTGATGTTTCTCGAGAACCGCGACGGCTCGCCCAAGAAGGAGCCGGCGCACCTGCGCTCGAGCGGCGTCAAGAACGGCGTCATTGCGTACGTGACGCGCGTCGTCGACGTGTGCGCCGATCCGAGCGCGCGCCCCGTCGTGGTGCCGCACACGGGCGCGCCGCCGACGCATTTCGGCGGCCGCGAGTCGCGCCGCATGCTGTGCTTCGAGGTCGAGGGCGACGAGACGCGCAAGCAGCGCCGCATCTCGCTGCACCACTACCCGCTCGCGCAGATCACGCTCGTGCACGCCACGACGATCGCCAAGATGCAGGGCTGCGAGGCCGACGTCATTGTGATCTTCATCCAGGAGAATTTGCTCTCGGACACGTTCACGAAGAACGACCTCGTCGTCGCCATCTCGCGCGCGCGCCGCCGCGTCGTGATTGTGTGCTCGGAGGCGCCGCGGCCCGTGCTCTACGGACGCACCGAGATCGAGCACATTGCGCAAAACAAGCCCGCGCAGCGCTACGAGATGCTCGAGGAGTGGCTGCCTCCGCCGACGCTCCTGCTCGCACAGTGAACAAATAATCAATTTTTCAAAAACAAGAGACTCGCAATCACAATGGCCGGCAACAAGAAGCGCGCGCGCTCGTCGTCGAGCGGCGCGGCGTCCAAGAAGGCGGCCGCGCCCGCCGCTGCCTCCGTCGTCGGCGTTGTCGACGTTGTCGACGTCGCGCCCGCGCCCGCGCCCACGTCGTACTCGTGCCGCGCCGAGTGCATGCTCGACGTTGCGCGGCTTCTCGAGGCATTTGTCGAGCGCAAAGTCGAGCTCCAGTGGATCCACGTCGTCAAGGACGAGGATCTTCCCGACGTCGACATTACGTTTGCGCTTTCGTGCAAGCCCGAGAAGAAGGGCGACTTTGACATGCGGCTCGAGCGTGCGCGCGCCGCGGCGCGCTCCATCGAGGATGGGCACGTGATTGCCGAGACGATGCGTGCAACGGAAGGCTACGAGGGCGAGCGCAACTTGCTCGCGGGTACGTGCGGCCGCTGCGAGCACTATGTTGTCGTCTCCGCGGGCGCAGACGAGAAGGGGTGCGACTGCGCAGAGCCGCTCGCGTGCTAGAGCGCGCGCGCCGAAATGAAACGCGCCAGATTGCGACGCGCGAGACGCCCCGCACCGCGCAATGGACGCGCACGCACACGCGCGCAAGGAGAACTACGACTTTTTGGTCAAGATCCTGCTCGTCGGCTCGTCTGGCGTCGGCAAGTCGGCGATGATTGTGCGCTACGCGGACGACGTGTTTGACGCGTCGTACGTCTCGACGATTGGCGTCGATTTCAAGATCAAGACGATCGAGCTCGACGGCAAGATTGTGAAGCTTCAGATCTGGGACACGGCCGGCCAGGAGCGCTTCCGCACCCTCACGTCGTCCTACTACCGCGGCGCGCACGGCGTCGTGATCGTCTACGACATTACGGACGAGCACTCGTTTGCCGACGTTGCCATGTGGCTGCAGGAGGTGCGCAACTATGCAAAGGAGCACGTTGCGCGCATCCTCGTCGGCAACAAGTGCGATCTCGAGGCGCGGCGACGCGTCACTGCCGAGGAGGCGCGCGCGTTTCTCGCCGCGCGCGACGACTACGGAGACATTACGTTCTTCGAGACGAGCGCCAAGGACGCGACGCGCGTCGACGCGGCGTTCCACAAGGTGGCGCGCGCGGCGCTCGACACGCTCAGCGGCGCGCACGACGCGCTCGCGCAGCGCACCGCCGACGCCGTCGCGCTGAGCAGCGTCACCATCTCGACGGGCAGCGCGCGCAAGCGCTGCGCGTGCTAGCGCGTGCGCGCGCGCCAACTAAACTTGTTTCAGCCGTGCTTGTAGATCACGATGCGCACGCCGCGATGCGCGTCGGCAACGGCGGCGATCGCGTTGGCGTAGGCGCGCCAGTCGCCGCCGGCGAGCCCGCAGCCGACGCCGTGCGGGAGCGCAATCGTTGCTGGCGCGCCGACGCAAAACTCGCGCTCCTCGGCGTGCACGCAGAGCGCGTCGAGCGCCGCGGCGAACCACTCAAGGCGGCGCGCCGGCGTCTCTGGCGGGCGCGCCGTGCCGGGCGCGTGCTGGCCGTAGAGCGTCGCAACGTATCGCTTCTCGCCGGCGATTGCCAGCACAACAAACGTGCCCGGCGTGCGCGCCTGCGCGCACGCATAGGCGTTTGCCTCGGGGTAGCGCCAAAAGAGCGCTGCGGCGAGGCCCTTGGCGCCGCGCGACACGCAGTTGCCCTGGTGCGCAATGTACGTCTCGCGCGCGTCGAGAAGCGACGCCGTCGTCTCGACGACGTTTGGCGGCCACATTGCGCGCGCAAAATGTGCACAGAGAGGTTTTTCAGCGCGCGCGCACTCACAGCTGTAGGTCGACCACGCTCCGGGTGCCGATAACGGGCGCCGTGCCGTAGAGGCGCGCAACGCGGCGGCGCCGCGCGTCGTCGCTAGCCGCCGCCGCGGCCTCGGCGTCGGCCGCCGACGCCGCGTCGTCGCTCTCGCCGTCGCTGCCGTGTTCCTTGCGCGAGCGGCGGACGCGCCGCCGGCGCGCGCCGAGCAGGCCGAGCGGCGCGCAGAGGCAGCACAGAAGGAACGCGCCAAAGACCAGCCACAGCCACCACGCGCCCAGCCACGGCCAGCCGTCGGCGCCGTGCCAGCCGTGCCAGCCGCCGCCGTCGTCGTCGTCGTGCGCGCCCCAGCCGCCCCACCAGCCGTCGCCGACGCAGCGGTGCGCCGTCTCGTCGAAATGCTGCGATGGCGGACACACGACGCGCAGGCGCGCGTCCGAGCGCTCGACGTCGGCGTCGATCGCCGACTCGCTCGAGTAGTGCAGCGAGCGCGCGCCGGGCCGCATCAGCTCGCTGCGCGCCGCGCCGCCGCCACCGCCGGCGCCGCCGCCGAGCGGCAGCGAGAGCAGCTGGCGACCGCTCGCGAGCGGCTGCGGAAGCGCGCGCGGCGCAATGTGCGTGCCGTTCTCGAGCAGCACGAGCGTGTAGTGCAGCTGCAGCAGCTGCGCGCGGCACGAGAGCGCGCGCGTCTTGAAGCAGAACGCGGCCTGCCACGCGTTGTAGGGCGGCTCGACGACCGGCGAGTCGACGGCAAACTGCGTCGAGAGCGTCGTCGTCGCCGTGATGAGCGGATAGACGCGGATGCCGATGCCCGGCGTCGCGCAGCCCGTCGACGTCGGGTGCGCCGGGTTGAACGGCAGCGGGTCGGCGCTGTCGCTCGTGCACAGCTCTGCCTCGTCGACGACGACGCCGACGCCCGGCGGGCACGGCACCGAGACGAGGACGCACGCCTCCTCGCA
>Ga0075163_10001916_pt1 | contig 28118 bp, 27 predicted proteins | sample JI1023141ADNA_FD_71478 | JGI IMG/M metagenome (GOLD analysis project Ga0075163, IMG submission 71478) | Wastewater effluent complex algal communities from Wisconsin, to seasonally profile nutrient transformation and Carbon sequestration -... | ecosystem: Engineered > WWTP > Effluent > Algae...
ACCCGGATTTTTCATTTACTCTCCCAAGGGAGGCGAAACTGTAACCTTACGCCTGGCCAATACAAACGATGTTACCGAATCTCTTAAAACTATTGAAACTGTTTTCAAAACGTATAATGCTTCTTACCCTTTCGAATACGAGTTTGTAGATCAGGCTTACGAAGAAAAATTCTCCAACATTACCATGATTGGGGTGCTGGCATCGGTGTTTGCATCGTTGGCTATTTTTATAACCTGCCTCGGCTTATTGGGTCTGGCCACCTTTACGGCTGAACAACGTACCAAGGAAATTGGGATCAGAAAAGTATTGGGTGCTACTAACCTTAGCATCGTTACGCTAATCTCTAAAGATTTTGCCCGGCTGGTAATTCTAGGATTTGCATTTGCTGCGCCCGTAGCCTGGTATGGTTTAAATTATTGGCTGGAACAACGTTATACTTACCGCATCAGCATTGCCTGGTGGATTATCCCTTTGGCGGGATTGGTTGCTCTTACGCTCACATTATTTATTGTGGCTACACAGGCGGTGCGTGCGGCCTCAGCCAATCCATCAGAAAGTTTACGGAGCGAATAAAAATTATTCGCTCCCTTAGGGGTAAAGCCTTTTGCGATTGTCATAGTACCAAAATCGCCACACTATGAAAAAAACAGCGTTATGGATTGCCGCTCTGGTTTTTGTTTCTGGAGTTGCTGCCGCCCAACAGCAGGAATTTGAGAAGCAACTGAAATACTTCAACAAGATTACGATATCGCCTAAAATTCATTTGGTGTTAACTCAGGGCGAAGAGGAATCCATTAAACTCACGTATTCAAATATTGATGCTGCCCAGATTAACGTGGTGGTAGATGGCGATAAGCTTAAGGTGTACTTAGACGATGCGCGAATTGTAGATAAACGGGAACGCTGTGATGAATATGGTAAACACAGCATCTACCACGATGCTCAGGTTACCGCGCATGTTACGTTTCGCGATTTGCGACTGTTGGAAATCCGAGGCGATCAGGATGTAACGGTTAATCAGGTGTTGGGTGCCGATCATTTTCTTTTGCGGGTTTATGGCAGTGCCGATATTACAATCGATTCGTTGCAGGCAAAATCTTTAAAGGTTGTTGCCTATGGCGAGAACCGAATCAAAATAAAAGCTGGCAAAGCTGGTAGCCAACGCTACGTGCTTTATGGTGAAAACAAAGTTGACAATCGTAATCTGGATGGTTACACCATAAGCAGTAACATTTATGGCGAGGGTCGGTTAAATGTCAATGCCTCAGACGAAGTACGCATCAACGCTATTGGCGAACCAGAGATCAATATAACTGGTACTTCGTTCATCAACAAAGGTCTGGTTATCGGACGGCCAGCCATCCACAAGGAAAACAGTAATTAAACTTTGCGCTTGCCCGCCACAGTATTGTACGCGGTGTGCAACGCATCCATACACAAATTTTTATTTACACTTTTTAATTCGATGAACGTCCAGCCCTGCTTGCCCCACTTATTGGGCACCGGGTAGATCGCGGGACTTATGCAAAATACGGATTGATCAGTTTCGCTAAGCTTGATGCAGGCTCTTGACAGCTTATTATCCAACGTTGCAAAAATCTTCTTCTTTATCCGGAAAGAATTTTTCTCGAAGTGTGGTGCTTCCACAGCATCGGGTAAAGCAAGAGCCGCCTTAGTAAACTGAGTGAGCGTAACCATTCCGTGTATGAACTAAGTCATCCCAAATTGGGGAATATTCCATTCATTCAAGATTATAGGAACCAGAATCTTACACAAAAAGTACTTAGATAGAATACCTTCAAAAACCCATAAAATCACCTAAAAAAAGGCCCACTATTTTGTGGATGGCGTTTTCTATTAAATTTTAAGGTCTATTTTTGTGCGCTTTTCTACCCAAGGCTCAATTATTGATGTTTACCGGGCAAAACTTTTTGTATGTACTCTCCCAAGACTTTTCTGAAATCTGTCGCATTCATTTTTTTAGCTTCGCTTTCAGTCCATTCGGTTTTAGCACAGAATTATACCACGCTGGCCTCAGGCGCATGGACAACTCCCGCCAACTGGAACAATACCTCTGGATGGGGTAATACCACTCCTAACATTGCTGGTGGACATAACTCAGGAACAGCAACTGTAAACCATAATATGGTGGTTACAGGCAATTACGCCCTAGCAAGTGCTACACTTTTAATCAATGCGGGCCGCTCGGTTACCGTTACCGGTGATTTTTCAGTTGGTGGTGGCGGTGCTGTAAACGTTTATGGTACACTTGAAATTAATGGTAACGTTACATTAAGTTCAAACTTGAATATCTTTCCCGGTGGTCAGGTTATTGTTCATGGAAGTTTAACAGTTAACAGTTCAAACTATTTAACAGTAGGAACGAATGTGGCACCTCCGCCCTATGCCGATCTTATCGTGTATCAAAACATTGTATCTAACTCCAGTGGTGATATAACCGTAAATCGTAATGGTCGTGTGGCCGTGTTCGGGAATGTTACGGCTACTGGTGGTGGCACTTTATTTACGGTGAATAACGGAGGCCAGGTATATATACATGGTAACATTAACTTTAGTGGTGGCGGTAGCCAGATTGTGAACAATAACGCCACAAGCCCTTACGGGTTGTATGTAAATGGAACAGTAACCAACTCAGGCGGTGGTAGTACATCTACTACCAACCAGGGCAACCAGGCTACCATGCAAAGTACCAATCCTACTTTCGGTAGCTGGGTACAAAACATTCCCGGAAGCCCTATGCCTGTTGAACTTATTTACTTCAGTGGTAAACTGGAGAATGAATCTGTTCTTTTAACATGGGCTACTGCATCCGAACTAAACTTCCACAAGTTTATAATTGAACATTCTATTAATGGTCAATCATTCCAGCCGGTAGGTGAAGTTTCCGGTTCAGGTTTTGATACGTATGAAAAGAATACCTATTCGTTTACAGCTGCTGCTCCGGCTTCGCGCAATTACTACCGGTTAAAATCAATAGATAAGGATGGCTCGTTTGAATATTCACAAACCATTCGGGTTGAACGTGAAACTGAACTTACCGTTGAGGTTTATCCTAACCCTGCGGTTGATCACGTTACCATTCGCATCAACTTTGAGCCAACCCTGCAAGACCGTGTGCAGGTTCTTGATCCTGCCGGAAATGTGGTGTTTGCTACGATTATAGATTCGTTGCAAATCAATATTCCGTTTGCACAAAACCTAAAACCCGGTGTGTACCTGGTTAAGTATCAGGGAAGTGTAGATAAAATTACCCGACTTCTGGTTCAATAAGTTTAAGCAATCTCTAACCAACTAAGTTAAAGGTTTGGTTAACTTTGATGATGCCTGAAGTGCATCATCAAGCCGGACATTCACTTTATTATCGTAAAACAGGGAGTGGCGATACCGTTGTGTTGTGGTTTCATGGTTTTGGCCAGAACCATGAGGCGTTCGATAAAATAATAGAGCCAAATTCGGAGGAGTTTACCCATTACACGTTCGATCTGTTTTTTCACGGAAACAGTGTATGGGCTGGTGATGGTGCCATCGATAAACAGAGGTGGAAAGAATTGATTCAACTCTTTCTGGATCAAACCAACATCAAAAACTTTAGTATTGTCGGCTTTAGTATTGGTTGCCGATTTGCCATTACGCTGGCAGAACAATTTCCAGATCGCGTTCGCAATCTGATTATGCTGGCCCCAGATGGCATTCAATTCAGATTCTGGTATTGGTTTTCAACCTACCCATACCTCTGCCGAAAATTGTTTCACCGCATTGTAACAAAACCTGGCTTTTGGAACCGCTTACTTTCATTTTTAGAAGTAACCCGACTGATTGACAGAAAGCTGCTCCGCTTTGCCCAACGCCAAATGGACACGCAACAGAAACGCGAGCAAGTATATCACTCGTGGGTTAACTTTCGGTATTTAAAAAGTAACACTACTGGTTTGGCGCTCTTGGCGGATGCTCATAAAATCTCCATTACCGTTATTGCGGGTACCCGTGATAAAATAGTCCCTGCCCGACTTGTTCAAAAACTAAAAAATCAAAAACCTGTACTTGATTACCATTCGCTTAATGCCAACCACAACGAATTGATTGGCATGAGCGGTGAACATCTTTACAAACTTTTGCGAAAGCAATAATTTATTTACTTTCGGGTAATAAAACTTTACTACTATGTCAAAAGGAATGGACAAAAAGAAGGAAGACAAAAAGAAACCTCTTAAAACGCTTAAAGAAAAGCGTGCTGAAAAAAAAGCCAAGAAAGGAAACTAATCAAGGCTTAAAGCAAAAGCGCCAACCAGTGGCGCTTTTTTTATAACTCAACCATTTACCGTATGAAAATTACTCTAACAGCTTTTATCCTTGCTTTGGCCACTCCCATTCTGGCTCAGGATTCGCTCTATCAGAAAAAAATCTTCAATGCCTCCAACGGACTTGCACTACCCTACCGGATATTATTGCCTGCAGATTACAACCCGCAGAAAAAATATCCCTTGGTTTTGTTTCTGCATGGTGCGGGTGAACGCGGTAATGATAATGAAAAACAACTGGTGCATGGCGCCAAACTTTTTCTTACCGATGCAAATCGTAAAAACTTTCCGGCCATTGTGGTGGCCCCGCAATGCCCAACCGATAATTACTGGGGTAGTGTTACCGTAGATCGTAACACGAGTCCGTTTACACTTTCGTTCGATTACTCCAGACCTGAAACAACTGCATTAAGTGCAGCTATTGAACTTGTAAAGAAATTAATTGCTGAGGAAGGTGTGGACAAGAAACGGATCTATATCACCGGTCTTTCCATGGGTGGGATGGGTACATTTGAAGCCGTATATCGGTATCCTAAACTTTTTGCTGCCGCTGCGCCCATTTGTGGTGGTGGCGATGCCGCGCGCTATACTAAACAAACTGCAAAAATTCCGTTCTGGGTTTTTCATGGCGATCAGGATGCGGTTGTAAGCGTAAAAGAATCGCATGCTATGGTGGCGAAATTAAAATCGCTTAAAGCCGTTGTGAAGTACACCGAGTATGGCGGTGTAAATCACAACAGTTGGGATAATGCTTTTGCTGAACCTGATTTTATGAGGTGGTTATTTTCTAATTAAAGCTGGTTACAATCTAATGGCGCAGATTACCAGGCTCCCAGATTAATCGGGTAAACATACTAAAGCGCTGATTATCGCGGTTAACCGGAACGCCACCCAGAATACCAATCAGAAAATTTGGCGCAATACCAACCCGCATTTGTGGCCGCACCACGGCATCAAATCCAGTGGCATGAATTGTTTTATTGATTTCAACACCAATAAAATTCCGCGTACCCGAAATCATATAATGAAAACTGGTATTGATGTCGAACTCTTTATGCCAAGCCTTTGATTTAAACTCGCGCTCAATTCGTGGCCCGGTGTATACCAGTGTGTGGTAGTTGTTGCCCCAACGTTTTGCCACCACTAAAAATGGATTAAATACATTCCCTTTCAGAAATGGCTTTCCAAAATTATCGAGGTCAGAAAACTCCAACTCGTTGATATACCCAATCGCCATAGACGTATTTAACTTATCGGAAACAAAGAATGACCATTGCGTGGCAGTCTTAAAACTCTCCATTCGACTGGATGGAATTGAGTCGCTTCCATTTTTATATGGTGCAATCACAGTAAATGGAATTTCTATTTCGAAACCCAATCGGTTTATGGGCGCCCACTCATACTCAACTAAAGCCTGGTAAGTATCATAGCGCAAATTATCGGTTAGTCCGATACCAAAGTTCCACTCGCGCTCGCCTTTGCGGGCTCCGAGATCGCGAATCAGGTCGATGTATAACGGTTCGGCATGAAGTACTTTCGTCCACTCAGTTTTTTGTTCTACTTCGCGAATAAACAAACTGTCCAGCTCGCGATGCACGGCTCGTACCGAATCAATTTGTCCGAACGCAGTTTGATAAAATGGAATAATCAGTAACAGCAAATATTTTTTGTACATAGTAATAACTTGAATAGTTTAAGGACTAATCATCAGATGATGAAAAGAAGTTTTGTTTTGAGTTATCCCCGTAGCCAGCTTATCAGCACCAGCAAGGCCAGTACAAAGAGCATAAACAGAAATAGCAGATTGACTTTATATTTTCCAGACATAAAAAAGCTTAGTTAAAATTCTTTAGATAAAAGAACTAAGCTTGCCGGGGTGGTGGCGTTAAAATAGAAAACGGTGCCGAGTAATACGCGTACTCATGCGTAAATTGAAATTCTTTTTCCTGCGTATTAACGGTGGTTTTTAAACTCAATTGCAAAGGCACAATGTAAACCAGCGAGGTGGAAACTTTGGTAATGGGTTCCCGATCTGACTCGTGATGTTCATCAAAAAGATTTTCGAGATTGGCTATTTCTTCTAAAACCAATTCGGTAATACTTTCAATTTCATTCACCGAAAGGTCTTTCTCTAAATCGCGGGCGTGTTGAAAATCCACACTTACATCAAACAGATATAATGCCAGCAGACCGGCTATTAACCGAACCTGCAAACCTTTGCGCCAGAATTGAATTACTGCAAACACAACCGCAAAGTACAATTTTTATCAGACAGAAATTATACGGCCTTCACCGTAAAGAAAAAAGCAGCGCCTTTACCGGCTTCGCTGGTAGCCCACAACTTACCACCTCCGCGCTCGGCAAACTCTTTACAAAGTTGTAATCCAAAGCCTGAGCCTTTTTCGCCATTGGTGCCATTGGTACTGCTGCGCATGTTCCACTCAAACAAGCTTGCTAATTTTTCGGGAGGAATTCCTGTACCGGCATCGCGAACACAAATCTCAATCAAGTCTTGCTTTCTTTCTGCCGAAATTGTAATCGAGCCTGCGCTTGTAAACTTGTTGGCGTTCATCATCAGGTTTCGCAAAATAGCCTTAACCAGATTTTCATTAATCCAACCCATAGTTGCTTCTGAGATAGTATTAAGAACCACATTACCCTTTTTATCAAACTGCGGTTGATTATCGAAGATTACTTGTTCGGTTAAAGCATGCACTGAACCTTCCGCAAAAATCAACTCGGCTTGCGAAAACTGGGTGGCAGCCCAATCTAATAAGTTGGTGAGTAGTCCGCTTGCTGCTGTAAATCCCCGCTTAACATCGGGCAGTAACTTTAGAAATTCCTCTTGCGACAAGCCGTATTTATCAACCAACTCCAGCAATCCGAAAAGCGAACTTAACGGACTACGCAAGTCGTGACTGATAACTGAAATGAGTTTGCTGTTAGCATCGTTCAATCGCTCAAGCTCGGTAACTTTTCTATGCAACTCCATTTGCTTTACCACTTGCCTGGCCAGCACAGTTAAATAATATTTTTGTGTTTCAGTTAATACGCGGGGCTTGGTATCTAACACACACAACGAACCCAACCTGAAACCTTCGGGATTAATCAGAGGCATACCGGCATAAAACCGGATGTCAGGATTGCCCGTTACTAATGGATTGCTTTCGAAACGTTCGTCTTTAGTTGCATCTGTTACAATCAGCATGGCATCATCCAGAATGGTGTGCGCACAGAAAGCTTCTTCGCGCGGACCAACCGCGTGTTCAAGCCCAACTTTTGCCTTTAGCCATTGCTTAGTGGTGTCTATTAATGTAATGGCCGACATGGGCATTTCACAAATGCGCGAAGCCATTTCTACAAGCTCATCAAAATCTTTTTCGGGTGGCGTTCCCGTCAGACCATAGCTCTCAAGCGCTTTTAATCGTTCTTGTTCGTTTGCGGGTAACATGATCAAAATACATTCTCCCTTTTTTGCTGATTATATATAGAGTTAATCCAATCGGTTGGATTATCTACCACAAACCGATGCGGTTGATCAACCACTTGTAGCAGCAATCCATTTTTTAAAAATCCTAAAGTTTTGGTTGCTGAAGCATTACGGATACTGGCCAGATCGTAACTCTCCTGATGATTTTGGATATTATACTTGTGCGATTTAAAAATCAATCGCTTGTTTGTTAAAACCAGTTTACCTCCTACTCCTTCTTTTCCTTTAAAATGATTCGCTCCTGCTTCCATCACAACTTCTTCATTAGCATCGGTCTCAATTTGAATGCCTTTTATCATGCGATTTGCAAAATACTCCATCGACAAGCTGAATAACAAACCAGCGATGGCTCCACCTATAACTGTTGATACAACCAATCTGGTGCTGATTCCATCCATCAGCAAAGCATTGTATATAATCATAAAAAATGTCCACGGTACAGCAAAGAGTACAGCAGTTAACCAGGTTTTTCTTTTCATAACTAAGGAATTTGAAAAGTCAAGATACTGGATTGAGGCAATTCTGCAAAGCATAAAAATACGAGCGGCATTGATTTTTCAATACCGCTCGTAATTACAAGCAGGCTGCTAAATTAATCTACAAACTGATTTTTTATTTCTTCTGCCTGCCGGATAACAGCATCTAATTTTTTTGCATTCTTTTTGATTTGCAGTGGCCGAAGGTAAAACCAATTAAAGGCCATCCATGCAAATGTAATGGCATAAGCTGTGGCGGCAACTTGCGGTTTCATCTGCGAGGTGTACTCATATAAATACAATCCCAATCCAATGGATAAAAATAAAAAATACAGACTCATAATGCGTGTGTACAAAACTTGTTCGCGTTGCCGGATTTGAATTAAGGCATCCAGGTAATGTTGACTATTTACCGATGCATCTAACGCTTTATAAAATGGCCCCAGTTTGCCAACCGCCACCAGTAACATAAAAATAGAGGCTATAATAATTACAATACCTACTTTGGTTGATAAGAACTGGGGTTGATAATAATACCAAACCCAACTGATAAACAGCGCCACACCAATAAGCGAAACGTAACTCCACACCAGTTGCCTGGTTTTACGCTTCCGCAATGTTTCAATTTTGCTTTGCAGCGAGTGGTTATCAGCTTTTGGTACAGCCTGCTGTTGCCACAAAGCTTTCAGATCAATGCTATTCTCCATGTTCTTTAAAGCGTTTGGTTAAGCGTTCTTTAATCCGATGAATTTTTACACGCACATTACTTTCAGATACTCCCACAATCTGAGCTATCTCTGCCTGTTTTACTTCTTCCAGTTCCAACGAAATAATAATCCGGTCCAGCTCGGGCAACTCACCTATAAACTTATAGAGCAATTGTATCTGAGGTTCAATATCAACTGGTTTTTCTTCTGCAAGATTTAGAGGCAACTCTTGTTTAACGTTTCGTTTTTGTCGCTCCAATTGCCGCAGACAATTATTAGTTGCAATCCGGAATATCCACGTTCCAATACTGGATTCACTGCGGAAGGACGCCAATTGCTGCCACACAATAACAAACGTATCCTGAGCAAGATCTTGAGCCCATCCAGCATCGTTTACGTAAGCCATGCATAAGCGATAGATTTTACTCCAGTATTCCTTATAGATTGATTCAAAACTCATTGACCACAAGTATCGAAAAATACTTTCTGATAAGAAATAAACACACTGCCAAACAAATCAATATCATTGCCTTTAATCAATTAGCACAATAGTCATTCTGCGCAACAACCTGCATCTGTTCATGTGCAGCATTCTTCTTACGGAAAGATAATATGTTCACACTTTTCAACATCACTTTAAAAGTCTGTGGCATCGTTACCGGAATCCGAGCTAAAAACGATCCTTTATCGGTAAGCGGAAATAGGTCTGCAACATATTCACCTACTGCTTCACCCAGATTACTACCTGCCTCTGTTATTGGTTGTGCCATGCTATCGACTAATTTCAGATAAGCTGGCGACTGCGCTACCAATGCTGCCAATAGAAAAATCATTACGCTGACTATCCGTACCATAGGGTTTAAGTTTTGCCTTTAGATACGGAGGCTATCGGAATGTTACAGGCTGTTAAAAAATAAAATTGATGAGTTTGTGAACCTCAAAGCTTAAGCCTTAGCTACCCGATTCACTTTTGCTTTAAGCGGTCTAATGCAGCCCCCACAAACAACACTGCCCCCGCAATAAACAAAATGTGTAGTTGAATCGATGAATAAAATATCCCACCCACTATGCCTCCGATAAAAAAGAAACTGATAATGGTCAGTCTCAATTTTATAGAAGCCTTGAGTTTAGTTTTCTGTTCCTGATGGGTATAGAAATACAGTTGCGATAACTCAATGCCGAGATCGGTAAAGAGCCCGGTTAAATGCGTAGTTCTTACAATGGAATTGGAAATGGAGGTAACCAACGAATTCTGCAAACCCATGGCAAAAAGTAAAAGAAACGCCAATACATCTGGATACTGATTCGTTAAAAAGACACCAAACACGGCTACCACAAGTAAGATGCTACCCTCAAGCAGAACAGGAATTACATAGTTATACGTTTGTTTCTTTTTATAAATCAGTTCAATTATAAAGCTGGAGGTAAACGAACCCAGAAAGAAAAAAAAGATATACAGGAAAAAAATAAATCCTTGTAACAGGTTGAGTTTAAAAAACTCATCGATAAAAAAAGCAAAGTGGCCGGTTACGTTTGTGGTTAAGCGCTGAACCGATAAAAAGCCTGCAATGTTTACTAACCCTGCCACAAACGATAACAATGAGGCTACTCGTAAATTATGACCTAACGTTCTTGCCTCACCGCGGTGTCTGAACATAAATTTTTACTTATTTGTACTGCTGACAGTTTTTTGGGTTTTTGGGGGATTGTAAATTCACTTGATCTGGGTTGAAGCTGTTCGACATTTATAATGTCGAACGACAGATAAAACGGATTTGCAATCCGCCACTCAAAATGGTTCAAGTTCCAAAAGCCCTTTACGCGTTCCATAAAAATCACCACAACTGCTCAATAAATACTCTTCTTCTTTTTCTACAATTCCAGCCCTTACGGGATTCTGATGAATGTATTCGACCTTAGAATCGAAAAAACTCTTGGTTCTGATCTCTTCACCATGATACCCCTCTTCCCAAAACCAGATGTGGTCGTCCTTTTTTAACAGCCATAACAACCAGTTTCTCCTACTCTCCAGTTCATTGTTCTGTATTGCCTCATAAATTTTCTTGGCAGTATGCTTTTTAAAATCCCGAATCACATCACTTAACTTAAAGCCTTCGGTGCTTACTATCAAATGGCAGTGATTACTCATAATAACCCAGGCATAAATCTTAAGGCCCTTGTGTAGCTGGCAATAGCGTAGATTTTCAAGCAGTATATCCGAATAGAGCCTTCTGGTAAATACATCTACCCATTGATGCACGGTAAACGTAATAAAGTAAATTCCTTGCTGATCATATACGCGATAGGCGTGGCCCATACGTGAAAGTTAAGGATTTAGTGGATTCGAAATCCAAGTTTTCTGGGTTGGATTTGTTAAGTTGGATTAAAAATCCTTTCAATCTGGGTTCGACATTACAAATGTCGAACAGCTACGGTAACTTCCTGCTGTGCGCTATTATAAACCTGATCAAATCCAGACAGTGTCAGGCATCCAATGATCACAACCCAGAGAATAAAAATCACAACCAAATCAACAATACTGTTTGCTAACCTAAGCCATTGTTTTGCAATGTGTAACCTGGAGTCTTCCAATTAATCAGTCAGATTTTATTCTTTGTAAGATATATACATTTACAAAGCCAAACACAAATAATGCGCATGACCCATGTATGAAAGTTAAGGTTTTGGGGATTAGAAAGTCAAGTCTCCTATTTTCGGTTTTGTTATGTTGGATTAAAAATCCTTCTATCTGGGTTTGATCCCGCAGGTGCGGGACAAATTTCGAACAGCATCACGCCAATTTAATCTTGAATTGCTGTCAGCACATCATTGTCAAAGTATAAATACTTTTTCAGTGAATAGACCCATTGCTCATGCACAACCTTTAATGTTGTTGTCCTATTAATCTCTTTCGGTTTACCCCATGATTCTATACACATTTGCTTCGTCCACCCTATTTTCACTTTCTTATTTAATATAAGTTGGCCAATTTCATTCCCGTATTTGGTAATAATATCCTTTTGTCTTAATCGTTCCTTTTCGAGTCTATTTAGTTGGTCTTCTTTTAGTTTTTGCTCTCGAAGAGCTTGCTCTCTCCTTTCTCTAACTATTGCAACTTTTGCAGCGACCTCTTCAATTGAGTCATTCAACTGCTGTTGTTTAATACTCGCCAATTTAATGCTATCGTTCTTCAGACGATTTTTCCTGTTGTATTCTTGGAGTTTAAGTTCTTCCTCTTTCTTTCTTTTTACTTCTTCATAATATCGCTGATCAGCTCTTGCTATTGCTTCTTTTCTTAATTGTTCTTGACTTTTGACAGGGTACTTTTTATGAAAATTAAATTCATTTCTATAGTCAAATGTCTCAAACTGAATTTTATATTGTGAGAGCAACGACTCAAATTTTTGCAAATTTGTATTGAAGTAGTCTTCCCTCAATTCATAAACCCCATGTTCTCTTTGTTGCAAGAAAGATTCAACATTTTGCCCATAAGTCTGAATATCAAGATTAATCGCTCTTAATTTTCTCCACTCGTCAAATGATAATCTTAAACCCTTTACCGTGTCGTATTCGTTATAAATGACTTTATAGGTGTAATTAATGTTTATTTTATTCTTATTCTTTTGAAATACTTGAGACACCGCACAATTAAATGTTAACAGGAGTGTCATTATAGCTAATAATTTCATTGTGGCTTATTCAGTTTGATATACCGGGTGTTATTCTTCTCTATATTTTATTCCCTCAATTTTATATAAATCATTTTCTTTACAAATTCTAACTACCTGCTTCTTTAGAAAGTCACCATCTGTGGCTAACCATTTTATTACTTTCTCGGCACCTGCTTTAACCGATGGCTGTCCTTCCGTTTTTTCTGTAGTGAAATACTGCTCTACTGATCCCGCGACCAAATCAGTCATACTTAATAAGTCCATTGTATAAACGTCTCTTTCTTTGAATGGTTTGGCTCCTTCAATAAGCTGATATTTGTTGTCTGTATATATCTTTAAAACCGCTTCTAATAATTGAAATGCATTGCTAGACATCTCTTCATTTGCCGCAATGGAATCATCGTCAGTCATCCAGAATATTTTTTGATTAGAATCAGCAATTAGTGGTAAAACATATGAGATTATATGTAAAATTCTCATTAGTTTTTCCCCATTCTTCTTCTTCCATTTTCCCAATCCATGTTCTTCGATTTTTTTTAGCAAATGCTTATTGCTACCCCCAAAAAATAATTGGTCAATATTTTTCTCAACAAGAAGAGTAAAACTAAAGCCATAAACATATGTATTCAAAGTTTTTAGATAATCGTCCAAGGCTCTATTGGCTGGACCATACCTCAAATCTTTGAACGATAGTTCCGTCTTGTTTAATCCATATTTCAGTCTTATTTTTTCAAACTCCTCCCCTGCAGCCCAACTATGATCCCATCCACAAAATAAGAAGGAATACGAATTATATTTACTCGACTTATGCTCACCTCCATAATCTGAAAAAATGGAAGTCGTCTGATTGCCCATAGTCTTCAACTCAGGAAGTTTAAAATATCCACTTTTATATTGCCTTTGAAAATACGAATCAATAAGTTTAATAAGAGGTGAGTTTTCTTCAAAACTATCTCGGTTAATTAAATCAAAATCTATCTGTTTTAAAGTCATCGATTCAATGAGCTCATCCCAAGTATTAGGAATCGGATAATTTTTACCATTATATTCGATGGATTTGGTCATGATCGAAACCGCTTGGAGGATTTTTTACGCTTTGCTTTACCCATCAAATATAAGAAACCCATTTCCCATAGAGCCTTGATACAAGCTTCGAAATTTGATTGGAACAGTTCACATTCACCTTCCCCTTCGTATTTTTGTGCTTACGCTCACCACTATGATCGTCTTCTTTCGTCCCGCAGGGACAACCCTTTATGCCGTTGGCACCTCGCAACCTTTTGGTTCTCAAGACTATGAAAAACTAAGCTGGCTTTTTGGCGGTGGCCAACCGCTGAGCGAACAAGCCGTGGGCGGTTATTTTATCGGGCCCCGCAAGGAAATGATTACCCCATGGAGCACCAATGCCGTTGAGATTACCCAAACCATGGGCATTGCCGGCATTGAGCGGATTGAAGAATTTACCGAGGCCAGCGCCAATACCCCGCACGACCGCATGTTGCAACGGTTATACAATGGGCTCGATCAGGATTTGTTCACCATCCACCACACCCCTGAACCCATTCTTGAAATTGACGACATCAAAACCTTTAATGAAAAAGAAGGGTTGGCCTTAAGTCAGGAAGAAATTGATTACCTGAATAACGTAAGTATTGCGTTGGGCCGCAAGCTTACCGATAGCGAAGTGTTTGGCTTCTCGCAGGTAAACAGCGAACATTGTCGCCATAAAATTTTTAATGGCACATTTATTATTGATGGCGAAGAAAAAGAAGCCACGCTTTTTCAACTCATCAAAAAAACCTCGAGAGAAAATCCCAACTACATTGTATCGGCTTATAAAGACAACGTAGCCTTTATTAAAGGCCCGCGTGTAGAACAGTTTGCTCCGGCCTCAGGCGATAAGCCCGATTATTTTCAGGTAGAAGATTTTGATTCGGTTATTTCGCTTAAAGCGGAAACGCACAACTTTCCTACTACGGTTGAACCCTTCAATGGTGCAGCTACCGGTGGTGGTGGCGAGATTCGCGATCGGTTAGCCGGTGGTAAAGGTTCTATTCCGTTATCGGGAACGGCTGTGTACATTACGTCTTATCCGCGTTTGGAAAACGGGCGCGCATGGGAGAAAAAGTTTGAAGCGCGAAAGTGGTTGTATCATAATCCGGCTGAGATTTTAATCAAAGCCTCTGATGGTGCAAGCGATTTTGGAAACAAGTTCGGCCAACCGTTGATTGGTGGCAGCGTGCTTACATTCGAACATCTTGAACACAACAAAAAATTTGGCTTCGATAAAGTAATTATGTTAGCCGGTGGCGTGGGCTACGGCAAAGCAACCGACAGCAAAAAGGAATCGCTACAAGCAGGCGATAAAATTATTTTGCTGGGTGGCGATAACTATCGCATTGGTATGGGCGGTGCTGCGGTATCGTCTGTTACTACAGGCGAGTTTGCCAATGCACTTGAACTGAATGCGGTGCAGCGGTCCAATCCTGAAATGCAGAAGCGCGTGATGAATGCCATTCGTGCGTTGGTGGAATCTAAACACAATCCCATTGTTTCCATTCACGATCATGGTGCCGGTGGGCATTTAAATTGTTTCTCAGAATTATTAGAAGAAACCGGAGGCACAATTGAAATTGATCAGTTGCCGGTTGGTGATCCTACTCTTTCCGATAAAGAAATCATCAGCAACGAATCGCAGGAGCGCATGGGTGTTGCCATGCATGCCAAAGATGTGGACACATTAAAACGTGCAGCCGAACGCGAGCGCGCACCCATGTACGTAGTCGGCACCGCTACAGGCGATAAGCAGTTTAAGTTTGTTGACAATAAAAAGAAAACAAAACCGGTTGAACTTGAACTCAATCATTTGTTTGGTTCATCGCCTAAAACTATTCTGCAAGATAAAACCACTACACTCGCTTACGCGGAAATAGTGTGTGATGTTAAACAGTTTAGTACTTATCTGGAACAAGTACTGCAATTAGAAGCCGTAGCGTGTAAAGATTGGTTAACCAATAAAGTAGATCGTTCCGTAACCGGTCGCGTGGCCACGCAACAAACCTGCGGACAAATTCAATTGCCGTTGAACAATGTTTCGGTGATGGCGCTTGACTTCACCAGCAACAAAGGTATTGCAACCGGTATTGGTCACGCACCCGGTGCTGCGTTAGTCAATCCGGCAGCCGGTAGCAAGTTGGCTATTGCCGAATCGTTATTGAATATTATCTGGGCTCCGTTAACGTATGGCTTAAAAGGTGTTTCGCTTAGCGCGAACTGGATGTGGCCTGCAAAAAATGAAGGCGAGAATGCACGGTTGTATTCAGCCGTGGAAGCAGTAAGTGATTTTGCTTGTAAACTTGGAATCAATATTCCTACCGGAAAAGATTCCCTTTCCATGACGCAGAAATACCCGAATGGTGAAGTGGTGTATTCGCCCGGTACGGTTATTATCTCGGCTGTGGCCGAAGTAAGTAACATACGTAAAACGGTATCGCCTGCGTTGCAAGCAGTAGTTGGTTCAAAACTTATTTACATCGATTTCTCGAAAGATAGTTTTCAATTAGGTGGTAGCAGCTTTGCACAGATTGTAAATCAACTCGGCACCACTGCGCCAACTATAACCGATGAAAATTATTTTGTTGCTGCGTTTGAAGCGGTGCAACAACTCATTAAACAGGATTTAGTATTGGCAGGTCATGATATTTCTGCTGGTGGATTAGTGACCACCTTACTTGAAATGTGTTTCCCAACTCCGGGCGTGGGTATGAACATCAGCGTAAGCGAATTAGGAAGTGATGTTGTTAAAGTTCTCTTTGCTGAGAATCCAGCAATTGTGTTGCAGGTAGAGAATGTTGCATCTGTTGAAAAGATTTTATCAATCAACAAAATCAAATCAGTAACTCTTGGTGAAGTAACAAACACACGTCAATTGACAATTGACAATCGCCAATTGACAATTGATTCGTTACGGGACAGATGGTTTCATACTTCTTACTTACTTGATGCGATGCAACGAACCAAAGGTCATGCAGAGCAGCGCAGAGATAACATCTTCAAGCAACCTTTAGAGTATCGGTTCCCGGCAAACTTTAAAGGAAGTTTTTCAGCGCTTAACATTAATCCGAAACGCAGACAACCTAGTGGCGTGAAGGCCGCTATTATTCGCGAGAAAGGTGTGAATGGCGACCGCGAAATGGCATACGCACTTTACCTCGCAGGTTTTGATGTGAAAGATGTACACATGACCGACCTGATGACGGGCCGCGAAGATTTAAGTGAAGTAAACTTAATTGTATTTGTAGGTGGCTTCTCTAACTCAGATGTGTTGGGTTCAGCTAAAGGTTGGGCCGGTGCATTCTTATACAACCCGAAAGCTAAAGCTGCGTTGGATAATTTTTATAATCGTAAGGATACATTGAGTTTGGGTGTGTGTAATGGTTGTCAGCTAATGATGGAGCTTGGTTTGATTAACCGCGAAGTGGAGATGAGCGCCCATCCAAAAATGCATCACAATGGCTCGGGCAAGTTTGAATCTACCTTCATCAACATCAGCATCCCGAAAAACAACTCGGTTATGCTAAGCAGTTTCGAAGGCACTACGCTGGGTGTTTGGGTAGCGCATGGTGAAGGCCGTTTCGATTTAAAGAATCATCATAACTATTCCGTTACTGCTACCTATACCTATCTGCAATATCCGGGCAACCCGAACGATTCGGATTATTCGGTTGCTGCGTTGAGTTCAGCAGATGGAAGACATCTCGCAATCATGCCACACATTGAACGTACCTTGTTCCCGTGGAACTGGGGCTACTATCCTACCGATCGCAAACAAGATGAAGTTGGCCCGTGGATAGAAGCGTTTGTAAATGCACGGGAGTGGGTTACTAAGGTTTCCAACCTTTAAACTTTCAGCTAAAAAGGTTGGAAACCTTTTTAGCAACCCTTAAGCCTTCAGCAAAAAAGGTTGGAAACCTTTTAGCAACCCTTAAGTCTTCAGCAAAAAAGGTTTACAGCTTTTTCAGCCTAAAAAAGCTGTAAACCTTTTTGGGTATTTTGCTATCTTTAATCATGCCCATTCCGAAAAAATATCTGGCAGATTTTGAAGAACACAAAATCTACCATGTATTCAATCGAACCAATAACAAGGAAAAACTTTTTCTTTCTGACGAGAATCATCGATTCTTCCTAAAGAAATATTCTGAATATTTATCGCCATTTTCAGAAACTATAGTCTGGTGTTTACTCAGTAATCACTTTCATTTTCTTATCAGAATCAAATCATTAGAAATAATTAAAGCTGATTTAAGTTCACGTGATATAGAATTTTTATCAGCCTCAGAAAAAGATTTTCTAAAAGAAGGTATAACGCTGAGTGAACTAGTTGAAAGAGCCTTTAAGCGATTCTTTCAATCGTATGCTCTTGCATTCAATAAGGTTCATCAAAGGAAAGGAAACTTATTTTACAAACCTTTTAAAAGACTTGAGATCACTAGCGAAAGTCATTTTACGCAAGTAATCATTTACATCCATACAAATCCATCCAAGCACAGATTTACAAGTGACTTTTCAACATGGAGGTGGTCATCGTATCAGGATATACTTAGAAATTCTGAAACACCACTTCATTCAGCAATTATAAACTGGTTTGGAGGAATAGATCAGTTTATCAAACTTCACAAGGAAGCTCTGATCAGATACGAACAAGACTTTGCCATTGAAGATTGAGTTACAAGGTTTCCAACCTATCATGCTGGAAAGTAAAAGGTTGGAAACCCTCTACTTCACCTCCAGCACCGCCACCGAATGTTTCGGTAACGTTACTTTTAGTACACCATCTTTCAACGAAGCACCTTTAAAAGTTGCGGGTTTGATTTGCTCAGGTTTTTGAAACGAGTTGTAGTCTTGCAGATTAGCACTGGTTAAAATTTTTCCGGTAACGGAAGTAAACTTACCACCGCGTAAATCAATGGTTAATTCCTGTTGAGCTTTCGCATCAATATTCACCAATGAAATATGAACGGCTCCCGTTGCATCCTTTGAAGCCGAAGCTGATAGTACTGGGAGTTGCTCGCCATCCAATGCATAAGTTCCTGTGGTAATATCCAAAGGCAAATACGTTGCATCCTGATGTACGTTGTACATCTCCATTACATGATACGTAGGCGTAAGTATCATCTTCTCTTCATCGGTAAGGATAACAGCCTGCAACACATTTACTGTTTGCGCAAGATTTGCCATGCGCACCCGATCGCTATACTTATGAAAAATATTTAATGTGGCTCCGGCCAGTACCGCATCGCGGATGGTATTCTGTTGAAATAAAAATCCGGGATTAGTACCAGGTTCCACATCGTACCAACCACCCCACTCATCAACTACCAACGCTACTTTCTTAATAGGATCGTACTTATCCATAATAGTGCTATGGCGTTTAATAGCTTCATCCATAAAAAGTGCGCGCTGCATGGTTTTAAAATATTGATTTTCGGTAAAGGTGGTTGATGGCCCTTTTTTACTCCAGTCAATTACGGAATAATGATGCAGTGCAATTCCTTCCAGCATGTTGTGCGGTATGTCTCGCATCAATACTTCTGTCCAATGGAAATCATCAGAGTTTGCACCCGATGCAATCTTGAAAAGTTTACCACCCATAAACGTTGCATACTGGCGGTAGATGTTAGCGTAATACTCCACGGTCATGTTACCGCCACAACCCCAGGCTTCATTGCCCACACCCCAATATTTTACATTCCACGGTTTCTCTCTTCCATTTTCTTTTCTCCAGTTTGACATAGGGCTAACACCATCAAAGTTTACATACTGCACCCACTCGGTTAACTCTTGCACCGTGCCGCTTCCCACGTTAGCTGCCAGGTAAGGCTCGGCACCAATCAGTTCGCACATGTTTAAAAAATCATGGGTGCCAAAACTATTGTCTTCCGTTACGTTACCCCACCATGTGTTTACAATGGTTGGCCGTTTTGCTTTCGGGCCAACACCATCTTTCCAGTGATACGTATCTGCAAAGCAACCACCCGGCCAGCGCAGGTTAGGTACTTTTAATTTCTTTAAAGCCTCCACCACATCATTCCTAACACCAACTGTGTGTGGAATTTTGGTATTGCTTTCACCCACATAAAAACCACCATAAATACAACGACCCAGATGCTCAGAAAAATGACCGTAGATGTGTTTATCAATTTTTATTTTTCCCTGATCGGTGTGAACGATGGCTTTGTTTTGTGCAAAGGCGAAGCTTGCGAAAGCTATGAAGAGGAGAGTTAGATAAAATTTCATTCAAAAGAGTTTGTAAAATGTTACCAGTTGCCTGTTCCCAGTAACCGGAAACTGGTAACCGGTTTTCTGTTTAAGCTGAGTTCCGTGCTGCATTAATAATTCCAAACATGCAACGTATTATCAACTTGCGATACCGTTGCTCATAAATTTTATTGGAGTCGTTAAGGTTGCGAATATTCATTAACGCAAATTGCTGAATGGCAATAAGCGGCAACACAATGCGCTCGCGTAAGCGAACTGAATCGCGAATGCCCGGATTGTTTTCCATTAACCCACTTAACCCCGAAACTTCCAATACACGCTTGCATGAAAGTTCGTACTCGGCATACATCTTCTTCCAGAACTCGCCAAACTCAGGATCGCTTGCCAGATAAGTAGTTGCCTGATAATACGTTTTGGAAAGCGACATCATACTATTACCTAATAATGTGCGAAAGAAAAGCGACTCCTGATAGAACGTCTTTAGTTTTTCAATGCCGTGCTTTTCTGCAATAGCGGTAATAGCTGAACCCACGCCATAAAAACCAGGAATATTTTGCTTCATCATGGCCCACGAACCTACAAAAGGTATAGCCCGCAGGTCTTCAAACTTTAATCCTTCAGTTGCACTTCGCTTTACCGGACGAGAACCAATGTTAGTATCGCCAAAGAAAGAAAGTGGTGTAACTTTTTCTAAGTAGGGTACAAACTTATCGTGATGCTTCAAGCTGAGGTAGGCTTTGTAACCGGCTTCGGCAAGTTCATCCAAAATCTTTTTTTGTTCATCCGATAGTTGGCTTTCATCGCGTTTAAACACATCGCCTTCCAACCCGGCCGAAATCAATTGTTCCAGATTGTATTTACAAGAACCTACCTTACCAAAATTAGAACTGATGGTTTGCCCTTGAATGGTAATCTGCACTTCTTCATTTTCGATTGTATCGCCCAACGAAGCATAGAAGTCGTGTGTATTTCCGCCACCGCGTGCAGGCGGCCCACCACGACCATCAAAGAACAAGGCTTTCAAATCATACTTACGTGAAATTGCTGTGAGATTTTCCTTTGCTCGGAAGATAGACCAGTTGGCACGCAGATAGCCACCATCTTTGGTACCATCCGAAAAGCCAAGCATAATAGTTTGATGCGACTTACGATTGGTGAGATGTTGGCGATAAGGTGCAATCTGATATAAGGCATCCATAATTTGTGGTGCGTGTGCCAGGTCGTCAATCGTTTCGAATAACGGCACCACATCCAACTCCAATCCTGAATCTGTGCCCAACAACAATTTGCCCAACACAAACACTTCAATTATATGCAATGCACTCTGGCAATTACTAATTACATACCGATGGCTTCCGGTTGTGCCATTCTCTTTTTGGATTTCGCCTATTACCCGAATGCTGTTTAATGTTTCTTTTACAAAATCATCTGTCAGTTCAAGTGTATTCAAATCCAGTTTCAGCGAAAGCAAGTAATTGATTTGTTCGGGTTGCGAAAGTTTTAAAAAATCCGCACCCGAAATTGTGCTGCCCGACTTTGCACCACAATCTAAAATATGATTCCAGACAAAATCATGCCTGCGGCTATCTTGCCGCACATCCAGACTTGCAAAATGAAACCCGAACAATTTTACTTTAATCAGGAAAGTATCGAGTAAATCCAGAAACAAACCATCGTGATCTTCAGCTAGTTTTTTTCTTACCAGATTCAAATCGGCAACAAGAGCTTCAACCGATTTGTAACCACGCTGCGCTCCATAAGCCCAGTTATAAATCTTGCGTTCAATTTCAGTTACTAATTTATCTACGCCTCTAAACGTAAGTCTTCTGCGCAGTGCACGTAAATCTCGGGCATAACATTTCAAAATACTATCCTGAAGTTTAGCGGCAACCTTGCGTGTAATCTCGCTGGTAACAAACGGGTTTCCATCTCTATCACCACCTGGCCAAAAACCAATTACAACCAATCTATCGTTTTTCCATTCTGATAAGGGCAGGTTTAATCCTGCGCAAAGCGATTGAATAATTTCCGGAATGGATTGATAAAAAATATTTTCGAGATACCAGCATAAGCTCACCGCTTCATCGTAAGGCGTGGGTTTATCCTGATTGATAAAACCGGTTTTACCTAATTGTTGCAATAACAAATTAATGTGTTGCAGGTTGCTATCGCGAATTGATTTTTCAAGATCGGTAAGAATACCCAGCACATAACCCGGATAAAATTGTGTGGGGTGTGCCGTTAGTACGGGACGAAGACTGAAATTTTCAAGGCGGGCAATGAGTTCTTTTTCTTTCCGATCGAACCGCGTGCGTTGCAAAAGCGAAGCTACTGTTCCCTTACCCGTAGTATCATTAATCTGTTCAAAAGATGAATCCTCTACCGAATCGAACAACGCTACTTGCCGCTCTACATATTGAATAAACTTAAAGAGCAACGCAAACTGTTCTTCGGGTTTTGCATTGGGCACAAGATCAGTAAAGAAATGACTTAAAATTTCAGTAGCGGGTTTGCCTTGTTCAAAAGCTTCCTCACAGTATTGTTGCAAAAATGGCAGCAGCGTACCCGTTCGTTGAATATCCTGAAAAGGTAAATTCAAAAACAGGCTATTATAGATGTGGTACCTGGCGCCAACCGTCTGTTCGTATTTAGAAGTCATCCGTTTTTGGTAAGAGAAAATTTTCCTGAAAATAATGCCAAACGCCTTATTGTTTCAATTTTCGAAGGCATTTCCTTCATTTTGGCTAAACATTTCTGTTAAAGAATTTAACTGGCTTGCTTAGCCCTATAAAATGATTTACCTTTTCTTGTCTAATCCAACCACCTATGAGGAAATTTTACATTCTCGTGTTGCTACCTGTTTTGTTAGGTTCGTGCCTGGGGTATAAAGAGTTGCCGGTAGAGTACGATTACAGCTATAGAGGAAACTTCAAAAAGTATCGAAGCTTTGATATTATGCGCCCGATGGGCCTGAACGATTCTACCATGATTAATGCAATTGTAGAAAAGTCAATTGTTTCGCGTATGAAGTTTTTAGGATACCGGCAAACCGAATCAAAGCCGCACTTGATTATTGGTTTTAAAATGTATGCCGATAGCCTTCGATTTAATGGATACGATCAACCCGATATTGAAGAGTGGGTACGCGTTCAGAAAGAAGATGAGAAATACGATTCAAAAAAAATTGATTTGAAAACCGGCACCTTACTGATACAATTTTTTGACAGACGCCAGAACCGATCTATCTGGCAAGGTTATGCCACCACACTATATGGCAGCATTAACTTTAATAATGAGCGCCACCTACGCAATGCCGTTATCTCAATTCTGGATAAATACCGGTTTATGGCCGAAGGATTTGTGGAAGGCACCCAAACTGCCGAGGTTGAAGATCTGGATAAATAAATCCGCTTTAAATCACCAAAAACACTGAATTTCGAGTTTTCAGTTCTCGAAATTGTTCCTACATTTGCACCTCAAATTTTTGATTTGAATACACTGTCCTATGGTGTAACGGTAACACAGCAGATTTTGATTCTGCTTTTCTAGGTTCGAATCCTAGTAGGACAACTCAAAATCCTGGGAAACCAGGATTTAATTTTTAAAGCAATGGCTGTTAAAATCTTTTCCGGCAGGGCAACTACCTATTTGGCTGACAAAATTGCTCATGCCTATGGCGAGCCGTTGGGTCGGGTAGATTATCAGCAGTTCAGCGATGGTGAAATGTCGCCCTTTATCGGGGAGTCAGTTCGTGGGCACGATGTATTTATTGTGCAATCCACCTTCGCGCCAGCAGAAAACTTTATGGAGCTATTGCTGATGATTGATGCAGCAAAAAGAGCCAGTTGTTCAAATGTAAATGTGATTATTCCATACTTCGGATATGCCCGCCAGGATCGCAAAGACAAACCAAGAGTAGCCATTGCCGCCAAATTGATTGCCAACTTGCTTTCGGCCGCTGGCGCCAATCGCATAATGACATGCGATTTACATGCTGATCAGATTCAAGGTTTTTTCGATATACCGGTAGATCACTTAGATGGCAATTACATTTTTGTGCCTTATCTGAAATCGCTCAACCTGGAGAACATCATGTTTGCTTCACCCGATGTGGGTGGAATTAAACGAGCCCGCAGCTTTGCGAAATTCTTTAATGCTGACCTGGCCGTGTGCGATAAGTATCGGAAAGAAGCCAACAAGATTGAGTCGATGCGCCTGATTGGCGATGTAGAAGGGAAAGACGTTGTGCTGGTGGATGATCTGGTTGATACTGCCGGTACTATCTGCAAAGCAGCAGGTCTTTTAAAAGAAAAAGGCGCCACTACTGTAAGAGCTATTTGTACACACCCGGTTTTATCGGGCAATGCATACGATAATATTCAAAACTCGGCATTAGAAGAGTTGGTAGTAACCGACACTATTCCTTTAAAACAGAAGACTAACAAAATAAAAGTACTAAGCGTATCTGATCTTTTCGCGAAAGCCATTCGTAAGATTCACGATCATGAGTCGATCAGTTCTTTATTTATCCGTTTGTAATTTTCTATTCACAATAAATCAATTAAACCAAAAACAATCATGAAAACCATCGAGATTATAGGGTATCGAAGAGCAAATCTCGGCAAGAATGACTCTCAGAAAATCCGTCAGGAAGGCAATGTGCCTTGCGTTATTTACGGAGGAAACGAGCAAGTACATTTCCATGCCCCGGTTATTTTATTCCGCGATTTGATCTACACTAACGAAGCTCACTTTGTACACCTGAACATTGAAGGTGAAGAGTGCCAGGCTATTATGCAGGAAGTTCAGTTTCACCCGGTAAGTGAAATTATTCTGCACGTAGATTTCCTTCGCATTAGCGAAGACAGAAAAATTAAAATGGACATTCCTGCCCGTTTGGTAGGTTCAGCTCCCGGTGTTGCCAAAGGTGGTGCATTGGTGCGCAAGCGTGCCTCTTTAAAGGTGTTTGCTTTCGCGAAAGATATGCCCGATCACATTGATGTCGATTGCTCTGAACTTGATTTCCACCACTCTGTAAAAGTTGGCGATCTTAAGTTTCCCGGTCTTGAATTCTTGGATCCAAAGCAAGCTTCTATTGCAGTAGTGGAAGTGCCACGTGCTGCTAAACTTGCTGAAGAAACTGCAGCCGCTGCGGCCGCTACCCCTGCTGCTGGTGCAGCAGCTCCGGCAGCCGATGCCAAGAAGGCAGAGCCTGCAAAGAAAGACGAAAAGAAGAAGTAATTCTTCAGCCATTTATTAAGTCCCGTCCGGCCAACAACCGGACGGGATTTTTATTTAATTCGCTTTTATGAAGTACTTGATTGCAGGACTTGGAAACCCCGGAGCCGAATACGAGCTAACCCGGCACAACATCGGGTTTCTGGTTTTAGATCGATTGGCCGATGTTCAGAAAGCACAATTCGTAACCGCGCGGTTGGCCGATAAGGCCGAAGTAAAATACAAAGGCCGCCAGCTTCATTTGATCAAGCCTAATACCTTTATGAACCTTAGCGGTAAGGCAATTGCCTACTGGCTTCAGGAATTAAAAATCCCAAAAGAAAATCTGATTGTTATTGTAGATGATCTGGCTTTGCCTTTTGGAACCTTGCGACTGCGTACTAAAGGAAGTTCGGCTGGGCATAACGGCTTAAAAAATATTGAGCAGGTATTAAGTGGTCAGGATTATTCGCGCCTGCGCTTTGGTATTGGAAATGATTTTGCCAAAGGTCAACAAGTTGATTTTGTATTAAGCAACTTTTCGCAGCCCGAATTTGAAACGCTCCCGACCTTTATGGATAAGGCCAGCGAAATGATTTTTTCGTTTTGTACCGCAGGTGCAGAGCGCACTATGGCTCAATTCAATCAATAGCTTCAATCTAAAAAATCCACTCCGGATTTAATTTTTGGTTAAAATCTTACAGCAGATTTTGATTACGAAACCCTGCTTTTAAGTAAAAAACGCAATTTCTAATTGCAGATAGTTTGAATTTACTCCTTAACAGCACATAGCCCCTACTTTGCTTTACTGATGTAGGTTTTGAAACTCTTTCAATGGAAATAAGAATGTTGCCGGTGCCACCTTTGAATAAATTTAAACTGAGCGCATATGGCTACGAAGGGATTGTCGAACATCAGTGTAAACACACGCATGAAACAACTGCTGTTGCTTATTGCGCTCATTATGGTTGGAATTTTAGTTGCAATGGTTTCTGCGGATGGTGAGCCATCTGTCAAGATCGACTCGCTTAAAAGCGATGTGCGATCCCCCAGAAGTTAGTGTACTAATAACGATAGGGTGTTTGGTAAAGCCTCTGCGGGAAACCGTGGGGGTTTTCCTTTTTTTGGGGCATGGCATTTTGGTGTAGCTTTGCTTTAATGGACTTTTCGCACGATGTATTTCTTCACCGCCTGGCACAAACATCGGCTAACCCATTTCTGATTTCGATTGAACGGGCCGAAGGTGTTTACATGTATGCACCCGATGGCAAAGCTTACATGGATATGATTTCCGGCATCGGTGTAAGTGCGATCGGTCATCGGCATCCGCATGTAGTAAATGCAATTAAAGCGCAAGTAGATAAACACCTGCATGTAATGGTGTATGGCGAGTATGTTCAGTCGGCCTCCAATCAACTGGCCGCTAAACTTACTTCCCTCCTTCCACCCGCACTTAACTGCGCCTACTTTGTAAATTCTGGTACCGAGGCAAATGAGGCGGCCCTTAAACTAGCCAAGCGCGTTACCGGTCGCACCGAAATTATTTCGTTTCGAAAATCCTATCATGGCAGTACGCATGGTTCGCTCAGCGTGTCGGGCAATGAAGTAAAGAAACAAGCGTTTAGACCGTTGTTACCTGATGTGCGTTTCCTCAACTTCAATAAACCGGATGAACTCAACCAGATTACATCGCAAACAGCTTGTGTAATTATGGAAACCATTCAAGGCGATGCCGGAGTACGCGTACCCGATAAAAGTTATATGCAAGCCTTGCGCAAACGATGCAAAGAAGTTGGTGCGCTTTTAATTTTAGATGAAATACAATGCGGCATGGGGCGCACCGGAAAGTGGTTTGCCTTTGAACACTTTGATATTGTGCCCGACATATTAACCATCGCCAAAGCATTTGGTGGGGGTTTGCCCATTGGTGCATTTATTTCTTCGGAAGAAAATATGCGCGAGCTTACACACAACCCGATGCTGGGCCACATTACCACATTTGGCGGCAACCCGGTGTGCTGTGCTTCGGCTCTGGCAACCTTACAAGTAATCGAAAATGAAAAATTAATAGAACAGGTAGAAACCAAAGGCAAATTAATAGAATCACTAATCCAGCATCCAAAAATAAAAGCGGTACGGAGAAAAGGATTACTGTTTGCATTTGATTTTGAGAACGATGAGATTGTAAACCGGATTGTTAATTACGCTAAAGAGTATGGAGTAATTTGCTATTGGTTTCTTTCGCATCCGTATAGTTTTAGAATTGCACCACCCCTTACCATAACCGAATCTGAAATTAAAAAAGCCTGTGAAGTAATTTTGCAGGCTATAGACCAAGCTTAATTACTATGAAATCAGGACATCGCAAATTAGACCGGCTGGATTACACCTTTAAACTGCTGATTGTAATAGCACTAATTATTACCGCTACCATTCTGGCTAAGGATATTGTGATTCCAATATTGATCTCAGGAATTTTTGCAATTGTGCTCTTGCCCGTTATCAAACGCCTTGAAAAGAAGATGTCGCCTGTATTGGCAATATTGTTGACTTTGGTGTGCGCATTTTTGATTTTCACAGCACTAGCGTGGATAACAGTAAATCAAATGAGTTCCCTTGTTAAAGACTTACCAAATCTGGAATTAAAGTTTAACACGCTGGTAGATCAGGTAAGCTCGGCTTTGCAGGATACGTTTGATATGAGTGCGCGCGAACAGAATCAATTGCTGAAAAACAGTCTGGCCAATCTGGGAAGTTATGCTACTGATTTGTTTACAGCAACCACCAATATTATCTCCCTGCTGATTCAAGTGCCCATTTATGTTTTTTTGTTTCTGATTTATCGTGATAAGTTCAAAGCATTTGTGCTGGCATTTTTAGCGGGTGAAGAAGAGATTACCTGGAAAGGTGAAGTAGAAGGCGTAATACAAGGTTACATTTCGGGCTTGTTGTTAGTAAC
>Ga0075163_10001917_pt1 | contig 28107 bp, 22 predicted proteins | sample JI1023141ADNA_FD_71478 | JGI IMG/M metagenome (GOLD analysis project Ga0075163, IMG submission 71478) | Wastewater effluent complex algal communities from Wisconsin, to seasonally profile nutrient transformation and Carbon sequestration -... | ecosystem: Engineered > WWTP > Effluent > Algae...
CCTGTGGTTTCAAGGTGTTAGGCGTGGCACCTCAGTTGCTCTATGGCTCTCCCACAAAACTCAAGGGGGACACCGAATGGCACTTCTCGCGACTCGCATCTCTAAAAACTCGGCTGACTGGACTGACCGCGAGTTGCTCAAGTTCGTGCTGCGAAGCGACGCGCGCGGCTGGGCAGAGCTGATCCGCCGCTTCCGCCCGCTGATCTATCGCTGCATCACCAAGGTCACCCTGAAGTACGCGCCGACCCTGTCGAGCGCGGACCTCGACGAGATCTACGCCGACGTCATGATGCAGCTCGTGCGCGACGACATGCGCAAGCTCCGCATCTACAACCCGGCCCGCGGCACCAAGCTCGGCTCGTGGATCGGCATGATCTCGGTCAACGCCGCGTACGACTTCCTCCGTGGCGCCGGTCGTCGCCCGCTGCTCGACAAGGTCGACGGCAACCTCGACCCGCACGAGGAGTGCGATCGCACGCCGCTCGACGAGCTGATCGAGAAGGAGCGCTGGGATCACCTGAACGAGCTGCTCTCGGACTTCACCGACAAGGATCGCCAGTTCGTCCAGCTCTACTACCAGAAGGGTCTCGAGGCCGACGAGATCGCCGTCGAGATGCAGATCAGCTTGAAGACGGTCTACTCGAAGAAGCACAAGATTCGCGCGCACCTCGTCCGTTGCCTGCAGAACATCGCCGGCGACTCGCCGATCGCGGACCTCGCGGCCGCAGCTGCCGCGTAAGCTACGTTTCTCTCTCTCTCCGGCGCCGCTCGTTCACCCCGACGAGCGGCGCTTTCTATTTCCGCTAGCGATCGAAGATGGAGATCGCGCGGAGCTCGACGGTGCCGTCGGCCTTCTACCGCCCACGCTGCGCGCTAGCGATCGAAGATCGCGCGGAGCTCGACGGTGCCGTCGGCCTTCTGCGCGCGCCGCTAGCGATCGAGGATCGCGCGGAGCTCGACGGTGCCGTCGGCCTTCTGCGACGGCGATAGCGATCGAAGATCGCGCGGAGCTCGACGGTGCCGTCGGCCTTCTGCGACGGCGATAGCGATCGAAGATCGCGCGGAGCTCGACGGTGCCGTCGGCCTTCTGCGCGCGCTAGCGATCGAAGATGGCGATCGCGCGGAGCTCGACGGTGCCGTCGGGCTTTTGTGCCGGTGCCGTGAGCAACACGTTCTTCGCGTAGCCGTGAAGCCCGCGCGGGCCCTCGAGGTCCGAGATCGCCTGCGCGAGATCACCCTGGCTGCCGGTGATGGTCAGCCGGCACTTGGTCTTGCGACACTCGGTCTGCTCGAGCTTCGCGCCACGCACCTGCGCGAACCGCTCCTTGATGCCGGTCTCGATCCCCGGCGCCCACGCGGCATCACGCGGCTCGGCCTCGAAGTCGTCGTGGGAGGCGCGGCTCGGCTTGTCCGCTTCGAGGGCCGGGCGCCCGCGCACACCGAGGTTTGGTGTTTCGGAGGATCCGGAGTGTGCCGCCGGTTCGGGTGCGGGCGTGGGCTTCGGGTCGCCTTTGCAAGCCAGCAGGATCGTGAACAAGAGCCAACGCATCAGGAGCCGTCAGCCTAGCACTTGCTGGCTGCCCCGTCGGCTGGTCTATAAGATGCCGGCGTGCCGCGCAGTACCCCACCCCCGAGCGACGACGACCAGACGGTCCCGTTCGATCGCGAGGCACACGCAGTCGCTGCCCCGAGGGCCACGCCGGCCAAGCGCCCCCGCGTGGTCGTGGCGAACCCCGCCGATGGCGGCGTCCTGTACTGGACCGGCAAGCTGTTCGGCTTCGCCGCGCTGTGCCTGATCGCGCTCCTGCTGATCGGCGTGACCTCGGTCTACGCGTACGTCTCGATCAGCGCGCCGCCGATCCCGGACTTCACGCAGTACTCGAGCACGGCCTCGGGGGTGACGCGGATGTACGCCGCCGACGGCACGCTGCTCGGCGAGTTCGCCAAAGAGCGCCGCGAGATCGTGCCGTACGAACGGATGCCGAAGAAGCTGATCGACGCGTTCCTCGCCGTCGAGGATCACGAGTTCTTCGAGCACCGCGGGATCTACTTCAAGGGCATCGTGCGCGCCGCGTGGCGAAACCTCGCGAGTGGCGACTTCGCGCAGGGCGGCTCGACGATCACGCAGCAGGTCTGCAAGCAGTTCCTCGGCGCCGAGAAGTCGCTGTGGCGCAAGGGTGTCGAGGCGGTGTGCGCGCGGCGCGTCGAGGCGAAGTACAGCAAACGCGCGATCCTCGCCGTCTACCTCAACCACATCTACCTCGGTGGTGGCGCGTGGGGCGTGGGCGCGGCGGCGCAGACGTACTTCGGCAAGAAGCTCGACCAGCTGACGCTCGCCGAGGCCGCGCTGATCGCGGGGCTCGCGAAGGCACCCACCAAGTACTCGCCGGTCGGTCAACCGAAGCTCGCCGTCGAGCGCCGCAACGTCGTGCTCGACAAGATGCTCGGCTACGAATACGTCACCGCCGCCGAGGTCGCGCAGGCGAAGCAGGAGGCGATCACGCTCCACGTCGAGCAGGAGGAGTTCCCGAAGCGGGACCCTTACTACGCCGACTACGTGAAGAGCATGCTCAGCAAGAAGTACGGCGAGGACAACTTCCGCAGCGGTGGCTGGCGCGTCGAGACCGCCGCCGAGCCGGCGTGGGAGGCCGCGGCGTACGACGGCGCCGATTACAGCGCGCACCACCAGGATCGCCGGCAGGGCTGGCGAGGTCCCGAGTGGCGCGTCGAGGGCGTGGCACGCGAGCGCGTGATCGCCCGCCAGAAGGAGATCTACGGCAGTGGACCGCTGATCCCGGAGAAGCGGTACCTCGCGATCGTCGACAAGATCACCGGTGAAGGCGCGGACGTGCTCGTCGGCGATCGCCGCCTCAAGCTACCGCTGCGCAACATGCGGTGGGCCGCACCGTGGCAGCCCGGCAACGCCGAGAACGATCAGGAGATCGGGGGCGTCAGTCAGGCGCTCAAGCCCGGCTACGTGATCTGGGTGTCCCGCGAGATCCGGACCGTGCAGCGCTACAAGCAGTGGCAGCTCGACAAGAACAAGAACCCGGGCTGGATGCCTGCGGACGATCAGCACGAGTGGGACGCGAAGAACACCGAGTACGTCAAGCTCGAGCAGGTTCCACATCCGCAGGTCGCGCTGCTCACCGGCGATTACAAGACCGGCCACGTCGTCGCGATGGTCGGTGGCTACGACTACGACCGCTCGCAGTTCAACCGCGTGACCAACGCGCGCGCGTGCCGGCAGCCGGCGAGCTCGTACAAGCCGATCTACTACTCGCTCGGCTTCCAGGAGGGCTACGGCTTCGACACCGTGCTCAAGGACGTGCCGATCACGATCGTCGATCCCACCACCGGCGAGGAGTGGTCACCCAACAACCTCGGCGCGACGATGGACTTCGCGGTCTCGCTCGAATACGCGCTGGTGTTCTCGAAGAACATCCCGTCGGTCGATCTGTTCCAGCGCCTCGGCGCGAAGAACGTCGAGGCGTGGGCGCGCCGGCTCGGTATCACCACCAAGATCTTCGCCGACGATGCGCTCGCACTCGGCGCGTCGTGCACGTACCTCCACGAGATGGCGCGCGCGTACAGCGTGTTCGCGCGCAACGGTCAGTGGTGGCCGCGCGAGAAGACGCAGGAAAAGGATTGGGTCTACGTGCGGCGGATCGTCGACCGCAGCGGCGCCACCGTCGAGGATCACACGTTGCCGAACGATCCCCAGCTGCCGCCCGCGGATCGCTTCGATCGGTTCGCGGCGCTGTCGGGCATCGAGCCCACCCAGGCGATCCCGCCGCGCGTCGGCTTCCTGATGAGCAAGCTGCTCAACCTCGAGGTCCAGCACGGGTTCACGATGATGATCCGCGCGCTCGGCATCAATGCCGGCGGCAAGACGGGTACGTCGAGCGACACCCACGACACCGTGTTCATCGCGTTCACGTCGCAGTTCACCACGATCGCGTGGATGGGCGACGACAAGCGCGAGCGCGCGATCGGTCGCACCGACGCCGCCTACATCACGATGGTCCCGCTGTGGGCGCGCTACATGAACGACGCCGCGAAGGGCTATCCGAATCCGCCGTTCCCGTGGAACGTGCCGCCCGGCGTGAACAAGGACGATCGCGGCGATCACAGCAAGGGCTCCAAGGGCCCGCGCATGGATCTGATCTACAAGTCGGCTCCGCCCAAGGGCGCCGACGACGACAGCAAGCCTCCGGTGTAGCTCACCGGCTCGCCGAAGTACCTACGGCCCGAGCAGGCGTGCGCGCGCCGTCGGTAACCGGCGCAGCTCGCCGACGATGTGAAGATGCCGCGTCGCGCGCCCGACCTGGAGCGCCCCGCGACCGGCGACGGTGATCCCAGCGATCGTCATCACGTTTCCCGCGATCACCATGACGACGGTCGCACCGTCCATGCCCCTCACCAGCAGCCACGCGGGAATCAGCAGCGCGAGCAACGCGCCGCCTGCGATCATCTGGCGGAAGCCACGGCGACGGCGCAGCGCGAGCTGGGTGACGAACATGTCGAGCGAGTCCGGGGCGAACCCGCACGGGCAGCACGCGAGTGGCTGCGGCCATTCGATGTTGCAGACCGGGCAGCGCAGCTCAGAGATGCGTCACCAGCCCGCTCGTCACCACGGCCCGCCCGGCGTGCCGCTGCTCGAGCTCCGTCAACCCGGCGCAGAGTGCGCGACGACTTGCTTCGGTTGCGTGACTTTTGTCGATCAACACGAGCGTACCCTCATCGCGCACCGCGCGAGTCCACGAACGCAGCGTCTCGACCCAGCCGTCGTCCTCGGTGACGTTGACGCCGATCACGGCGGCGAGCGAGCCCGGATCGATCGAGGCCACGCTGTCCTTCGCCGTCTCGGCGAGCGCCTTCGGCAGCTTCTTCGCGGCGCGGCCGGAGATGCCCACTGCGATCACGGTGTACTTGGCAGCGATCGCCTGCGCGATCTTCGCGTCGCCGATCACGGCGATCACGCCGGAGGTGTCACCGAGCGCTTCGGTGATCGCAGCGACCGCAGGAGCGACGAACAACCCGTCGAGCATGCGGACTACATATCACGCAGGTACTCGCAGCGTGGCGACTCGATGTGCGGCGTGATCCACGAGACCCCGAGCAGCTGGTCGAGCAGGAACCGGAAGTTGCCGTAGGTGACGACGAAGAAGTCCATCTTGCGCTTCTTGATGCCGCCGCCGGTGTCGTCGGCGCGAACGCAGCCGTCGTGGATCGAGCCATCGGGGAGCTGCAGGCCATCGAACTCGGGGATGTAGAGTGGCTCGCCGATCTTGATCACGCGCGGATCGACGGCGACGCTCTTGAACGGGATCAGCGGGCGTTGTCCGGCGCCGCGACCGAACGGGTGCTGCTTGACGTCCAGCGTCTCGAAGCAGGTGCCGTAGCCGAACTTGCACGGCCCGGTGTAGTTGATCACGCGGTCATCCATCATCAGGCCCGAGCCCTCGAGGCGCAGCGAGCACGCGAAGCGCTCCTGGACGCGCGAGAGGAAGAAGCCCTCGCGCGTGTACATCTCGACCCAGCGATTCGCGGGCAGCGCGCACGCCCCGCCCTTCGGGACGTTCTGGCCCTGGGTCTCCTGGTAGTCGATCTCGCGGGTCAGCCAGTAGAACCGGAGCGCCCAGCCGAGCTCGTCGACGAGCGGATAGCCACAGCACAGCTTGTTCTTGCCGCGCAGGATCGCCTTCGGCTGGAGCGGAACATCCTCCTTCGCCAGCTTGCTGTCGTCGGCGCGGGCGCTCGAGGTCAGCGCGATCAGGAGGAACACGATCCAGCGCACGACGAGGATCGTATCAGTGTTCGCGCAGCAACTGGCAGTTCGTCGCCCTGTCACGCTCCGCGATGCCCTCCTCGCGGTAGCGCGCGACCGGCACGAGCGTGTCGGCCTGCCGTTGCAGGCGAGTGATCATCATCGACGGACACGTGGAGGGGAGCACCTCGTACACGACGACTCCTTCCTGGTAACCGATCCAGCGCGTGCCGCCGCAACCGCTGGGATCGCGAAACGCCAGCAAGCTGCCGGTCTCCCCGAACATCGCGATCCCGAACCGCGAGCTCGCGAGGACCAGCTCGGCTCCTCGTTCCGCGCTGATCTCGCCGTAGAGCTCCTGGATCCCGTCGCGTTCGCACGTTGCGGGGAGTGGCTCGTCGGGGTGATGCCTCTGCCACGCGTCCTCGAGCATGGCCCGCTGCGCTACCAGCTTGTCTTGGATGGGTGTATGCGTGCGCGTCTCGAGCGAGACGATCGCGAGCAAGATTCGCTCGCCGAGGCCGAGGCCGGCGATGAGTACGAGTGCGATCGCGCTCCGCGGACGCATCGCCTAGAGAGACGCCCGGCAGCGGCCGGATGTTCCCTTGCGGTACAACCGGGCGCATGTGGACCCGAAACTTGGCGGACGCGGACGCGAGCTGCGGCGGGAAGGCACACGGGCTCGCGAAGCTGATCGCCGCCGGCTTGCGCGTCCCCGCCGGGTTCGTGATCGACCACCGCGCGTTCCGGATCGCGACCGGCGATGTGGTGCGCACCACCGCGGTTCCGACGCAGGCCGTGATCGAGCCGGACCCCGGCATCTCGTTGCGGATCAAGCCCGACGCGATCGGCCACACCCTCGACGAGCTCGCGCGCACGGTCGAGACGATCGAGCTTCCCCAGGAGCTCGTCGCCGAGGTCGAGGCACGCGCCCGCGCCCTCGGGGGTCCGTTCGCGGTGCGCTCGTCGGCGACGATCGAGGACAGCTCGGCCGGGGCGGCCGCCGGCGTGTTCTCGTCGCGCACCGCGGTGACGATCGATCAGTTGTGGCCCGCGATCCGCGCGGTCTGGATCAGCGCGCTGACGCCGCTCGCGGCCACCTATGCGCGTCGGCGGGGCGGCGAGATCGCGATCGCGGTGATCGTCCAGAGCTATGTCGAGGGCGAGCAGATGACGATCTACTCGCGACCGCCGGGTGCGCCCGGCGCCGACGAGATCTGGCGGCAGCACGGCGCCACGCTGTCGAAGCTGCCCCGGCTCGCTGACTCGGAGCTCGGGAAGATCGAGGCCGCGCTCGAGGCCCCCCGTGGGGTCGACGTCGAGCTGATCGTCCAGACCTCCGAGGTCGAGCTGGTTCGGGGCGTCGACGATCGCGTGCGGATCGATCTCGACAACGCCTGGTACGTCCAGGCACGCCCGATCATCCATCCGGTGATCGCGCCGCGCACGCCGCCGCCGCCGGTCGTGCTGGTGGCGCTGCAGGACGGTCGGCCGTGGAAGCTCGACGTCACCCACAACCCGGATCCACTCTCGATCGCGCAGACCGATCTGGTCCATCGCGTCGAGGCTGCCGGCCTGGTGCCGTGGGAAGCCCGCGTGGTCGCCGGCTACCTCTACACCACGCCGCGCGAACCCGGCGCGACGGTCTCGCCGACCGAGGCGCTGTGGGCGAGCTACACGCGGATCGCGCTCCGGCTCGCCGAGTGCCTCGATCCTCCGCCGACCTCCCTCGAGGACGCGATCGATCGCTACGTCGACTTCATCCGTCACTGGGCGGAGCTGTCGGCGACGATCGCCGCGCATCGCCCCGCCGAGCCCAGCGCCACCCATCGGCCGTCCTCGCTGGAGGCCATGCTGCTCCAGGCGGCGCGCAACGGGAACACCGAGTCCGAGATCACATCGACGATCGGCGTGTTCGCACCGAGCTGGGACGTCGCGACTCCGACGTTTGCCGAGCGACCGGGGTTGCTTCGCGATGCCCTCGCCCGCGCCCGGCAAGCCCTGCCCCAGGCGACGCCTCCCGACGTCGATCTCGATGATCGGGTGGCCACGCTCAACCAGCTGGTCGCGAACCTCGCCGAGCTCGACGATCACTGGTTCGCGCGTGCGCAGTGGATGATCCGGAAGGCGATCCTCGATCGCGCCGACGCACTCGGAATCGTTCGCGAAGATGCGTTCTGGATCCCGCTCGACGACCTAGCGGGCGAGCTCGATCCCGTCGAGGTTCGCCGGCGCGCGTCCGGAGCGGTGGCCGCCGCGACGCGAGCAAGTAGCTGGAACATGCCGGTTGTCGTCGGCGATCCGGAATCCTCGACGAGGGATCCAGGGGTTGCGCTTCACGGGATCGGAAGCGGCCATCAGATCACCGGACGTGTGCGCCGGTTCGAATCGCTCGCCTCGGCGATCGTCGTGGGCCGCGGCGACATCGTGGTGACGCGCGCGGTGACGCCCGCTCTTGCCGTGATCGTCATCGGTTGCGCTGCGATCATCAGCGAGACCGGACGCTTGCTCGATCACGGCGCGGCGATGGCGCGCGAACTTGGCATTCCGTGCATCGTCAGCTGTCGCGACGCGTGGTCGCAGTTAGCCGACGGCATGATCGTGTCGATCGACAACGATCGTGTGATAACCCGTTGATTCTCGACGAGAGACTTAGTCTTCGTCGTCGTCGAGATCGGGCTCGTTCGGATCGGTATCGTCAGCTTCGTCGGGCTTGTCGGCAGGCAGCGGCGTGCCGAGGCCAGCGTTGACACGTTCCCGCAAGTCTTTGCCGACCTTGAAGAAAGGCAGCCGCTTCTCGGCGACATGAACTGTCTCGCCGGTTCGCGGGTTGCGCCCTTCATAGGCCTTGTACTTGCGCACCGTGAAGCTACCAAAGCCGCGAATCTCGATGCCTTCGCCACGCTCCAGCGCCTTCACCATGCTGTCGAAGATCGTGTTGACGATCGCCTCCGCCTTACCGGCCGGCAGCTTTAACGTCTCTGAGATTTTCTCGATGAGCTCAGACTTGGTCACCGGTAACTCCTCGTAACTATAGATAGGCTACGGAAGTGCGATGGGTGATGGCAAGGATAACGTCGTGAAATCTCGATCGAGCCAACCCTACATCGCCGGGATTCGACGCTGACCATCCGCCGTAAGCGCTCGATATGTTGCGGGAAACGGGTACGTTTGGCACCGATGACGGGCGTAGAAGTCGACGAGATCTCTCCAACGAATCTCGCCGTTTTCGAGGCCGGATCGGACCGCTTGCGAGGACAAGGAGATGCATCGGTCGGCTCCTTTGGGGACTCGATGGCCTCGCGCGACCCGGTCATCGATGCCGACCTGGGTGGGTGGGATCTGGTTCAAGTACCACGCGGAGAGCGGCATCACCTCGGCGGTCTCGACGAGCGTCACCGCGATCGCCATGCCGGAATGCCACCCGCACTCGACGCGCGTCAGCTTCTCTTCCTTCGCGATGATGATCGCGTTGTGCTCGAGCGGGGTGACCGAGTTGCAACCGGCGATCTTCGGCGTCGGCTCGGTGACCACGTGATACGCGAGATCCGATTTCGTCGTGTTCTCGATGTCGAGCACGATCGTGTTGTCCTGTCGGCGCGCCGTCAGGGAAAGACCTGCGGTGATGATCGCAGCTTGGCCTACCTCGAGAACCTGCCGACTCTCGTCGATGCGGAACAGCAGCTTGCGCTGCATGTCGTCGAGCGACGGGACGCGAAGTGCCGCGGCCGACGCGTCCTTGGCGACATAGTCCTGGTAGACGACCGGCGACGAGTTGGTCTGATCAGCGAGCGCCTGTGAGGTTCCGCGCGGCGTCTCTTTGAGCGCCGGCTTATCAGGCAATGACACGCTCCCGCAGAATCGGAAGAGAGTGATGCCCAGGACCAGCACACCTGCTGCGCCGAAGACGCCTGCCTTGAATTGCGTGTCGGAGAGTCCGGAGAATGCCACCTGGCACAGGATACATCGCGTGGCGGAAAACGTTGACTCCTTGGCAGGCGGCGAGCCTAATCACCGCACGTGCGGCGAGGGTTCCTGGCTCCGATGCTCGTGGTGATCGCTCTCGCGATCGTGCCCGGGCGTGCGCAGGCAGAGGATCGGCTCGCGGAGCTGACCAAGCAGGTCTCGTCGAGCAGCAACGAGAAGTCGCGGCTGTCCGCGGTCGCGGCGCTCGCTCGTCTCGAGGACAAGCGCGCGATGAAGCCGCTGGTCACCGCGCTGTCGGATCCGAGCTCGAAGATCCGCGTGGTTGCCGCGGTCGCCCTCGGCCGCCTCGCCCACAAGGCCGCACTTCCGGCGCTCCGCATCGCCGCCAACGATGACTCGGATGACGACGTTCGCGCGAAGGCGCGAGCCGCCGCGATCACGATCGCCAAGGCGAACCAGCTCCCCGATCCCTTCGCCTCCACCGATGCGCCGCTGGTGGCAGCTGCGGCGCCCACCAAGCGCGTCAAGGCCGGCTTCGGCTCCACGCCGCGCGCCCTCGAGGAGCGCCCGGATCTGTACATCCAGATCAAGACGTCGATGGATGACTCGCCGGGCAAGACCGACAAGAAGGCGCGCCTGGCCCACGCCGATATCATCCGCGCCGCGCTCACGGATCAGTGCAAGCGCTCGGAAAAGGTGACCTCGCAGGCGGCGGTCGCGCAGCGCTTCGGGCTGGATCTCCGCAACATCGACCTGTCGGTGGTCAAGCTCGACGTCACGCCCTCGGGCGCGTACATGGAGATCGAGGCGTCGCTCCGGCTCGCGATCTCCGACGACAAGGGCAAGATGCTGTCGTTCCTGTCGGGCGGCGCGAAGGTCCAGGTCCCGAAGAAGACCTTCGATCCGAAGTACCTGCCCACGTTGCGTCGCGAAGCGCTCGAGAATGCGATGCGCGGCATGTTCGACAAGCTCATCGCGCACCTCCGTACGCAGCCGAAGAGCTGACCGTTTCAGAGTGTGATCGGTGCCGGATCGCGGCCGACGTGAAGGTGTCGGCAGCAACGATCCGGGCTACGCTCGCGCGACATGCGGCTCGTTGTCTTGCTCGCGCTGCTGTTCGTAGCGCGGCCTGCACTCGCCGATGATCCGCCCAAGAAGGCCGTCACCAAGCCGCCGGCGCTGATCCAGGCGGTCGCGCCCGAGTATCCACCCGCCGCCCTCGCCGCCGGCAAGACGGCGAAGGTGAAGGTGAAGATCCACATCGACGACCACGGAGTCGTGACCAAGGTCGATGTCCTCGAGAAGGTCGGCGACGGGTTCGACGAAGCGGCGGTCGCGGCGGCGATGCAGTACGTGTTCGATCCGGCGGAGATCGATGGCAAGCCGGCGGCGATCGCCGTCGAGACCGCGATCAACTTCGTGATCGAGCAGAAGCCCGAAGAGCCCGCACCGAAGCCGTTACCACCGAAGCCCAAGACCGGCCCACCGAACCACGCCGGCAACCCCGATCTCCCGGTGACGCTGCAAGGCGAGGTCGTCGAGCGCGGCACGCGCAGCAGGCTCGGCGGCGTGATCGTCTCGATCAGCGAGCTCGGCCTCGATGCGGTGACCGCCGCCGACGGCACGTTCTACTTCCACGGCGTGGCGCCGGGCTCGTACACGGTGCTCGCGATCGATCAGAAGTACGATCGCCTGAAGCGTCCGCTGATCCTGTCGAAGCGCGAGGCCCTCGACGTGCGGCTGTGGATGCGGCCGCGCGGCGGCAACCCGTACGAGACCGTGGTCGAAGGCGAGCGCGAGACGCTCGAGGTCACGAAGCGGACGCTGCAGCGGCAGCAGCTGACCAGCGTGCCCGGCACGTTCGGCGATCCGATCCGCGTGATCCAGACGCTCCCCGGCGTCAACCGCGCGCCGTTCGGCCTCGGCATCATCCTCGTCCGCGGCTCGAACCCCGACGACACCGGCATCTTCGTCGACGGCCACGAGATCCCGTCGGTGTTTCACTTCCTCGGCGGGCCCTCGATCTTCAACGCGGAGATGCTCGAGGGGCTCGAGCTGTATCCCGGTGGCTACCCCGCGCGGTTCGGCCGCAAGCACGGCGGCGTGGTCGCGCTCGAGCTGCGGCCGACGAAGAGCGATGGCATCCACGGCTCGGCGAAGGTCGACTTCCTCGATGCGGGTGCGTACCTGCGCGCGCCGATCACCAAGGATCTGAGCTTCGCGTTCGCGGGGCGGCGCTCGTACATCGACGCGTTCCTCGGCTTCGTGTTGCCCGAGCCCGCACCGGGCGCGCAGCGGATCGTGACGCCGATCTACTACGACTACTCGGGACGGCTCGACTACAACCTCCACGAGAACGGCCGGCTCGGGCTGTTCGCGATCGGCTCGTCGGACACGTTGCGCGTGCTCGATCAGGATCCCGATGCGCAGGTCTCGACGGATCTGTCGACGGCGGTGAAGTTCTTCCGGATCATCGGCAACTACACGCGCCCGCTCGGCGGCGACATGCAGCTGACGATCTCGCCCGCCTGGGGCCGCGACACGCTGACGTTCGCCGGTGCACAGGCCGAGGCGGCCGGGCCGTTCACCAGCCTCAACATCGTCAACAGCACGCTGTCGTACCGGCTCCGCGTGCACGGGCGGATGGACAAGCGGTTGACGCTCGACACCGGGCTCGACGTGCTGTCGCGCGTCACCAAGTACGAGGCGCTGGTGCCGATCGACGACAACCTGATCAACTCGTCCGGCATCGACGTCGATCCGTCGCAGGTGTTCCGCGGCGCGGCCACGCTCGGCTTCGGTGCCTACGCCGACGTCGGCATCGACGTCACGGATCGCCTGAAGTTGATCCCGAGCCTTCGCCTCGACATGTACCTGATCGAGGGCAAGGATCGCGGCTCGGTCGATCCGCGGCTGGTCGCGCGCTACAAGCTCGACAAGCAGTGGACCGCGAAGGCGTACGTCGGCGAGTTCAGCCAGCCGCCGCAACCGGAGAGCGTGGACACGCGGTTCGGCAACCCCAACGTCGGGATCGAGCACGCGACGCACTTCGGCCTCGGCTACGAGTGGAAGCCGAGCCGCCAGTGGTCGGTCGACAACGAGATCTACTACGCGCGCCGCCGCGATCTCGTGGTGTTCACCGACGAGGTGCAACAGAACGACGACGGCACGTTCACCTACGTCAACTTCGTCAACTCGGGCCGGCGCAACTCGATGGGCTTCGAGATCATGATCAAGCGCGAGATCACCGAGAAGGCATTCGGCTGGCTGTCGTACACGTACAGCAAGGCGAGCCAGAAGAACCGCCCGACCAACGACAAGTTCATCCCGACGGCGTTCGATCAGTCGCACGTGATGAACGCGGTGGCGAGCTACAAGCCGGGTCGCGGCTTCGAGCTCGGGGCGCGCTTCCAGCTCGCGACCGGGCGGCCGGATACGCCGATCGTCGGCGGCACCTACGACGCCGACACCGGCAGCTACACCGCGATCCGCGGCGAGGTGAGATCGCAGCGCACGCCGACGTACCGGCAGATCGACGTGCGCGTCGAGAAGGTGTGGCTCTACAACACCTGGAGCCTCGGGCTCTATCTCGATGTCATCAACGTCGCGAACCTCGAGAACGTCGAGGCCTTCGAGTACGACTACCGCTTCAAGAACAAGGCCCCGATCACCAGCTATCCGATCCTGCCGACGCTCGGCCTGCGAGGGACGTGGTGAAGGCCCTCCTGCTGGTGGCGTTGACCGCGTGCGCGTCGTTCGAGAGCGCGGACATCGTGCTCGATCTGCGCGTGCTCGCGATGGCGGCGGACGTGCCGGATCAGGTGATCGACATCGACCTGTCCGCGGGCGAGCCGAAGCCGCAGGACCTGCTCGACCAGCTGGTGCCGTCGACGATGTGCGCGCTCGTCGCGGACCCCACGGAGGATCGGCGGCTGCGCTACACGATGACCTTGTGCCGCCGCTGCGACGAGGGCTGCTGCGAGGGCGTGCAGGTGCCGCTCGCGAGCGGCGTGATGGAGGACCCGGAGCTCGCGCAGCCGGCGCCGCAGATGTGCGCGACCGTCGAGCCGAACAGCAGCTTGCTGGGCATCCTGCTCGAGGTCTTCCAGGACGACATCTTCCAGGGCATCGCCGGGCTCGACTACGGCGTGGTGATCGCCGTCGGTGGCGAGGACGCCGATCCCGCGCAGGATCAGATCGGGGGCAAGACGCTGCGCGTGAGTGCGCGGATCCCCGCCGAGGTGACGGCGAACACCAACCCCACGCTCACCGGCTTCGACGCGGAGCCGTACCTGCCGGATGGCACGCGTGCCGAGGCCACGCCGTTACCGCTCGGGCGCTGCGTGGATCAGCCGGCCCCGCTCACGCTGGTGCCGACGCAGAAGATCCGGATCACGCCGATCGAGCCCGACGGCGCACGCGAGACCTACGTGGTGCCGACGATCGACGGCATGGGCGCGACGTTCACCGAGAGCCTGACGTACCAGTGGCTCGCCGGTGCGGGCAGTCTGTCGCCGGGCTCGTCGGGTGGCGGCCGCGATATCTCCGGGACACCCGCGCCGCTGTTCACCGAGTACCGCGCGCCGCGCGCCGAGGATCTCGACGGACCGACGGACATCCCGCTGTGGATCGTGCAGCGCGACGAGCGGCTCGGGACCGCGTGGTTCGAGAGCTGTATTCGCGTCGTGCCGTAGCTAGACGACGAAGTCGAAGCTCGCACGCCGCACACCGCTCTCCACGCGATGCGGCATGATCAGCGACGACACGACGAACGGATCGCCTTCGATGTACGGATCGTCCTCGAAGTACAGCTGCGTCGTGAGCTCCTCGCGACCCTTCGCGCGGATCTTGACGTGGATGTGCGACGGGCGAAACCGCTTGCCGTTGAGGTAGCGCCCCGGCACGAGCGTGCGGACCGCGTAGCGGCCCTGCGCATCGGTGACCAGCGTGCCGCGGTGGCCCCAGCCGTCGTTGTCGTAGCCGCCGCGCGCATCGGCGTGCCAGATGTCGAGCGTCGCGTTCGCGAGGGGCTTGCAGGCAGTGCCGATCACCGTGCCGGTGAGCAGCAAGCGCTCGCCGCGATCGCGGTCGGTGACGAGCGTCGCGCGCGACGGTGCGCCCGCCTTGTAGAACGGGCCCTCGATGTTGTCGGCGGTCGCGGCGCACGAGGCGCCCCGGCGATCGATCGGCATCGGCCCGCCGGGTCCGTCGTCGTCGGGAATGAACGGCGTGCGGAGGACATCCGCGCGCGAGGTGGTGCCGCAGGCCGCGAGCAAGGCGCCGGCACCGAACAGGAAGTTGCGTCGGGAGAGATGCATGATCTCCCAACGGGTGCCGGGACCGACCGGCGCATTGCTTTGGTTTCGCTAACTTAGGTGGCGGGTAGCGTCAACGTGATGGTGTCGGCGGCGGCGTCGATCACGAGATCCGGCGTCCGCTTGATCAGCTCGACCACGTGCTCCTGATCGAGGCGCAGCTCGCCGCCGAGCGCGTTCCACACGCGCGACCAGCTGGTGCCGAGCGTGTTCGCGCCGCACCACATGCCGGTCCGGCTCAGGTAGTCGGCGATCGTCTGGATGATGTGGAGGTGGTTGTTGATCGTGCTCTGCACGCGCTGCCGCGACTCGAGATCGCGATAGCGCGCGGCGAGCGCACGCACGAACGAGCCCATCCACGAATCGAGCGCGAGCTCCTCGTGCAGGCTCTCGCGGGACACCACGATCACCGTGACATCGTCGACGGCGGCGACGCTCGCGTTGCGCGTTCCCGACGCGAACATCGCGCCCTCGCCGAACACGTCACCGGGGTTGAGCGTGCGCAGCGTGACGCGGCGGCCGCGCTCCTTGCGAAACACCTCGCAGGTGCCGGCGGTGATCACGTACGCGATGTCGGCGGCATCGCCTTCCTTGACGATCACGGTGCCGGCCGCGAACGTGTGCGAATCGAAGTACGAGCCGCCGCGCAGGAACGCCTCGACCTCGGCGCGCAGGTACTCGACGGATGGAAACCGCTCGCGCTTCTCCGTCGCGATCGCGCGCATCGCGATCCGGCACAGGCCGGGCGGCAGCTTGATGTCGGTGAGCTCCTGCGGCGGTCGAGGTTCGGTGACGCGTGCGTGGCCGATCGTCGCCGACGTGCTGTCGCCGGGGTGCGGCGAGGTGCCGGTCAGGATCTGGTAGAGGATCGCGCCGAGCCCGAACACGTCGGTGCGCTCGTCGATCTCGCCGGTCTTGCCCCACGCCTGCTCGGGCGCCATGTAGCCGGGTGTGCCGATCACCGTGCCCGGCGCATCGGACAGCGTGCGCCGCGGCCGCCCCTCGGGCTCGCCGAGCCGGCGCGGCTTGGGGATCACGTGCGCGCAGCCCCAGTCCATCACGTAGACCTGCCCGAACGCGCCGAGCATGATGTTGTCGGGCTTGAGGTCGCGATGGATCACGCCGCGGCTGTGCGCGAACGCGACGGCATCGCAGATCTTGAGGAAGATCTCGAGGAACTGGGTGAGCTCGCGCTCGCGGCGCGGCGCTCGCTGGATCCGTACAGTGAGGGTCTCGCCGTCGACGAGCTTCATCATCATCGCGGTCGGCTGGCCGTGCTCGTCGACGATCACGTCGTGCACCGGGACGATGTTCGGGTGATCGAGCTGGCCGGTGATGCGCGCCTCGTCGAAGAAGCGCGCGGTCATCTCGGGATGCGCCGCGTACTGCGGATCGATCACCTTGAGCGCGGTGGTGCGCTCCATCCGGGTGTCGAACACGCGATGGACGACGCCCATGCCGCCGCGCGCGATCTCGCCGCGTGGTTGGAGGCGCGGTCCACCGGGAACGGGGCGCTGGACCGGTGCGACCTTCCGGGGCTGCACCGTCGGGCGATTCGCGGCTCGCTTCGGCGTACCTGCGGCGGTGACGCGCATGCTCTTCGCCGGCAGGCTCTTCACGCGCGTGCCCTTCGCCGGCTGGCTCTTCACGCGCGGTGACGTACGCGGTGGCTTCGGAGGCGGCACGCGCGTCGACTCTACGTCAGGCGCTCTGCGATCAGGTTCGACCAGCTCGTTTTCCCGTCCGTCAACGTGCGGTCGATGGCGAACTGGCAGCGCCAGCCGGAGAAGCCGGTTGCTGCGGAACGAAACAGCTGCGCGGGGCTATGGATCAGAAACGACACGCGCCCCTCGAAGATCGGATCATTGGAGCTCTCGACGTCGACGGTGACCACCCATCGCGCATCGAAGTCGACGAGCTTCGCCGTCTTGACCTTGGTCTCGAACCGCGTCTCGCACGACACCACGGTGCCGGTGAACGCGATCGTGATGGACTCAGCCACGTCTCACGATCTCCACGACCTGCACGCTACCGCGGTCCATCAACCCCCAGGCTCGTCATCGAACCGAGCACCGTGCCGTGGGCGCAACCGAGCGACGGTGGTGTCGTCCCGGGCTCGAACCGAGCAACGCTACCCCTAGGTTCGTTATGACGACCGTCCTAACGGACTTCGTCATGACGACGGTCATAACGAGCCAACCGAGCACCGTGCCGTGGGGGCCGACCGAGCAGCGGTGGTGTCGTCCGACGACGGTGAGGACGAGCCCGAACGGTGCACCGTTCCGTGGGGGCAACCGCCGTCACGGTCGTCCGGGGTTCTAACCGAGCTACGGCGATCACGGTCGTCCCGGGTTCGAACCGAGCAACGGCGATCACGGTCGTCCTGGGTTGTAACCGAGCAACCGCGGTCGTCTCTTCTTACCGAGCAACGGCGGTCACGGGCGTCCCGGGTTCGAGCCGTAGGTGCCGACGTCGCGTTTTGGATCAGGCTGCGGTGGTTGGGGCGGCAGCGTGGTCGGCGGGACCACCGGTGTCGAGATCGACGGACCCGATGGCTGGACATCGAGACCCGTGGCAGTTGCTGTCGTACGCGTGCCGAGGGTAGCGAGCAGCGCCTTCGCATCAGAGGCGATCCACGACACGTTCGCGAGCACCGCGGCATCGAGGGCCTTCGTGGCCGAGGCGCGCGCTTGCTCGCGACGGCCGAGGGCAGCGAGCGACCGCGCGCGATCGAGGTGGACGCGGATCGAGGCTGCGGCGGTGTCACCGATCGTCGACGCGTAGATCGCGGACGCGCGGTCGTAGTGAAGCAAGGCCGCGGCGTGGTTGTTGGTCGCTGCATCGACGAGCCCGAGGTTGGCCTCGGCGAACGCGCGATCGCCGTGCATGGTCTCCGTCAACAGCTCCAGCGCGCGGGTGAGCTCGGTCCGAGCACCGGCGAGGTCGCGGCGCTCGAGCTTCACGAGACCGAGTGAGTTGTGCGTCAGCCCAGCCTGGACGCTGCGCGCGCCCCGCTGCTTGATCTCGATGTCGAGCGCTTGGTTGTAGGCGGCGGTCGCGCCGTCGAGATCGTGCTTCAACCGCAACACACCGGCGAGGTTGTGGAGATCGCGCGACAGATCGACGTGGTCGGGGCCGCGGAGCTCGCGGTCGATCGCGAGCGCGGTGCGATGATGCGCCTCCGCCCCATCGAGGTCGCCAGACGCGCGCGCGGTGGCACCGAGCATGGTCTCGATACCCGCGACATCGACGGACTTCTCGCCGGACAGCGCGGTGTAGTGTTCGCGTGCCTTGGTCAACAGGGCACGCGCGTCGGCGAGCCGGCCGCGGTAGTACGCGACGGTGCCGCGCAGCCGGAGCAACCGAGCGACGAGCCGCGGTGGAGCGCCCGCGCGATCGACGTTCGCATCCGCGAGCGCGGCCAGATCGTCGGCACCGGGGAGATCGCGGCGATCGACGGCGATCCCGACACGAAGCAGCCACGCCTGCGCGGCCAGCTGATCATCGTGACCACGCTCGGCGGCCGCCACCGCATCGCGTGCGGAGGTGGCCGCCGCGTCGAACTTCTCGGCGGCGCGCAGCACCTCGCCGCGCACGAGCAAGGCCTCCGCGATCGTCGGCGCGTGCCCGCTTTGCGTGGCGTCCTCGACCACCTGGCGCGACGACAGGAGCACCGGTGACCCATCGTCGAGCGCGAGCGCGGCACGGACCGCGGGCAACGCGCGCGCGACCTTGCGGGCAAGCGCGAGGTGATCGCGATCCGTCGGCAACGGATCGGCTGCACCCGGCTCCACCTTCTCGCACTCTGCCGGCGACATTCCGGCGAGGGCATCGAGCAGCAGGTCCGCCGTGTCGTCGGTGCTGCGATCGGTGAGCGTCGGCAGGCGCGGCGCCATCGCAGCGCCGGCGGACTCGGTCGTGGGTGTGTGGGGAGGGCTCGGCGTGCCCGTGTCATCGAAACGACCCGAGGCGAGGATCTTCTTCGAGCGATCGAGCAAGGCGCTGAGCTCGTCGCGCTGCTGGGTCAGACACCGCTCGCGCGCCGCGGTCTTCGCGATCGTGGCGGAGCGCGCCGCGGCACAGGTGGCATCGCGCTCGGCAGCCCATCGCACGGTCCAGCCATCGACGCCGACGAGCGCCGGTCCACCGAGCTTCGCGACACCGTCGCGCACGCCGGGATTCCACACCTGCGCGATCTCGTTCGTCCCGAGTGCGCAGCTCGAGGTTGGTGACGGGTCCTGGGACGCACCACGTGTGGCGGCGAAGGTCACGCCGCTCGCGACGATCGCCGCCGCGGCAGCGCCCGCGATCCACAGCGGCCTGCGGCGCTGCGCGTGCTGCTCGAGGTGGGCCGCGACCGCGCCGATCGACGGGAAGCGCCGCTCGGGATCGACCGCGAGGCAGCGCCGGATCGCGGCGTCGAGCCACCGCGGCACGTCGCGCAGCGTGGCCGGAGCGTCGGTCTCGACCGAGCGCGCGAGCGCGTCCCAGGTGGTGCCGCGAAACGGCCGCTTGCCCGCGATCAGCTCGTACGCGGTGACGCCGAACGCGAACTGATCGCTCGCCGGGGTCGCGGGCTTGCCCTGCAACAGCTCTCGCGCCATGTACACCGGCGTCCCCGCGATCGCGGTCGCCGTGGCCGGACCGACGACGCGCGGCCCCGTGACCGCATGCGCACCGGAGCCCGGTGCCACGAGCGTGTCCTCGAACGACACCGAATCGACGAGCCGGCCACGCACCTTGGTGCCGGCACCGCGCGCGAGGCCGAAGTCACCGAGCCGGACGCGCCCGTCGACACCGACGATGATGTTGTCGGGCTTGATGTCGCGATGAACCACCCCGGCCGCGTGCACGGCGGCGAGGCCCCGGGCGATCTCGACGAGCACGCGGGTGATCTCGCGCCAGTCTCGCCGAGCAAAGGCCCACGCCCGCAGCGTCTCGCCCTCGACGAGATCCATCACCGCGTAGACGCCGCCATCGTCGAGCGTACCGACCTCGTAGACACCGACGACGTTCGGGTGATCGAGCCGCGCCATCGCCTGCGCCTCTTCGAGCAGCCGATCGCTCGACGCCGTGTCGTGCAGCACCTTGATCGCGACCTTGCGGTCGAGCTCGACCTGATGCGCGGCATACACCTGCCCCATCGCCCCGGCGCCGAGCAGCTCGCCGACGACGTACTTGCCGAGCTGCTGGCCGGCCGCGAGCTCGCGCGGCGGAGGTGCGCTCGCCTTCGCCAGCTGGGTCACCACGTCGCGACAGCTCGCGCAGCCGTCGAGGTGCGCCTCGGCGGCATCGAGCGCGGCGGCCGCGAGCCGTCCCTCGACCAGGCCGAGCGTCGTCTCCTCGTCGAGGCAAGCCATCATCGCGCGGTACCTCTCAGGCTATCATCGGCCTCGTGGCTACGCCCCTCTACGATGCAGTCGCGGCCGTCAGCGCCGAGGTCGCGGCATCGCTCGGCGAGCCCGCCGCGGCCGAGCGGACGCTGCAGGGGCTGATCGCCGAGGCGGCGGACGCGTGGCCCGGGGTGGCCGTCGAGCCACGCGAGGTGGTCGCGCTGCTCGCGCACAAGCTCACCGGCGAGGACGCGATCTCGCCCACGCCTGCCGCTGTCACCGAGCTGCACCTCGCCTTCGCCTGTGCGCGTGGCGACAACGCCGCGATCGCCGCGTTCGATCGCGTGTACCTCGAGGTCGTGCCGCAGGCGCTCGCCGGCATGAAACTGCCACAGGCGACGGTCGAGGACGTTCGCTCGATCGTGCGCGACAAGCTGCTGCTCGCCGACGGCGACAAGCCACCGCGCATCCTCGACTACGCCGGGCGCGGGCGGTTGCGCGGCCTCGTTCAGGTCTCCGCCACGCGCACCGCGATCGATCGGATCCGCCTCGAGGACAAGGAGGCCGAGCTGCCGGCGCGCGACCTCGCGGCCCCCACCGACGTGGCGATGTCGCTGATCAAGGCGCAGTACCGCGCGGCGTTCGCCGAGGGGTTCGCGCGGGCCGTCGAGTCCGCGTCGCGCCGCGATCGCAACTTGCTGCGCCTGCACTTCCTCGGCGGCGTCACGCTCGAGCAACTCGCGCAGATGTACAACGTCCACCGCGCCACCGTCGTGCGCTGGATCGCCGCCGCACGCGACGCGGTGTTCGCTGCCACCCGCGAGCATGTCGCCACCGCGATCGCCGCACCGTCCGACGAGCTCGACGAGATGTTCGATCTGGTGAAGAGCCGGGTCGAGCTGTCTGTCGATCGCCTGCTCGCGTCGGTCGAGCTGTCGCGCCGCCGATGACATCTCAGATCCGGTTCGCCCGCGGGGTCTCGCCGTACTTCGCCGCGACGACGAACCGATCGCCGGTCGCCTCGATGCCACCCATCACCGCGCCCTCGTACTGGCCGTAGACCACGGTGCCGCGGCGCATGAACGTGACCATCTCGCCGGACCTCGGGATCACCGTCACCGCCTCGAGCTCGGTGCCGTCGAGCTTCTTGACGTAGACGTGCTCGGGCGTCACTCCCTGCGCCTTGACCCACGCGCGATCCGCCGCGGTGCCGTCGCGATCGTCGACGAACTTGATCCACGTCGCATCCGAGTGCTTGCCGGCCATCGCGATCGCGAACTCGCCACGCGGGGCGCGGATCTCGAACGCCACGCTCGGCGCGTGAGACACGAACGTGCGCGACAGGTAGACGCGCTCGCGCGACGACACGATCGTGGTACCGGCCGGACCGACGAGCGTCACCTCGAGCGGGCTCTCGGGATTGGCGACATCGACCACCGACGCGTTGTCGTAGCTCCTCGGCGCGAGCCGCACCCACGGCTGCTTGTCGGAGACCTGCTCGTTCGTGATCACGAAGGCGCGGGTGCCGCCGTCCGCGAAGTGGGTGCTGACGCGCATCAGCCGCGGGGTGAAGCCGTAGGGGCCACACGCATCGGCGGGTCGAGCAGCAAGCGAGGCGAGGACGGGGACGAGAAGGGCGAGTGCGTTGCGCATGGACGGTCAACGGGAGCCCCGGCCGACCGGCGCAAACAATCTGCTAACTACGCGGCATCCTTGGCGACCGCGGGCGGCTTGGAGGGTCGCGAGGCGATGAAGATCGCCCCGATCAGCATCACCGACGATGCCCCGGCGAGCGCGATCCAGCTCGCTCCCGCGAGGATCATCACGGTCAAGCTCGCCGCCATCGAGCCCCACGCCGTCAGCTTGATCGGCAACGGGATCGTGCCGTGCGCGCGCCACTCGCGGATCCGCGGGCCGAACCGCGGATGGTTCAGCAGCCAGGCCTCGAGCCGTGCCGAGCTCTTCGAGAACGCCCACACCGCGATCAGCATGAACACCGTCGTCGGCATCACCGGCAGGAACGCGCCGATCACCCCGAGCGCCACGCACACCAGCCCGAGCACGAGGTACGCGAAGCGGGCCGCGCGCGACATCTACGGGCTGATCTCGGAGATCACGACCTGCGCGGCGAGCTTGGTCGCGAGGGCGAGGTACGGGAGGTCGGCGGTGTCGGTGGTGTCCGTCGCGAGGTGGCGATGCGGCGAGGTGTCGTTGCCGACGAACTCCTCGGTGAGGCCGATCGCGGCGAAGCCGAGCGCGCGAAACGCCTCGTGATCGGTGCCCTCGGTCGGCACCTTGGTGACCGGCACGCCGACGATCCCCGCCGCCGCGGTCCACTCGGCGTTCAGCGTGGCCGTCCCCGCCTCGAGCTCGAAGCGGCGATCGCCGTCCTCGTCCCACGCGACCTGATCGATCGTGTGCACGGCCGCGATCGTGTCGGGATCGATCGACATCGCGTACGCGCGCGCGCCGAACAACCCGAGCTCCTCTTGATCGAAGAACGCGATCGTCACCGGCGCCGTCCGGCACGACACGCCCGCGAGCAGCTTCGCGACCCCGAGCACCGCGACCGTGCCGCTCGCGTTGTCGTTCGCACCCGGCGAGCCACTCACGGTATCGAAGTGCGCGCCGACGATGATGCCCTTGCCCGCACCCATCGTCGCCGGCAGCGTCGCGACGACGTTCGCGCCGTTGTTGTACTGGTGGGTCTCGGCCGTGTAGCCGAGGCCGGCGAGCTCGGCAAGCAAGAACGTGCGCGCGTCGTTGCGCTGCTGGATCGTCGCCCGCGGCGCCGGCAAGCCGGTCAACCAGCCGGCGAGCTCCGGCGTCGCCGCATCGAGCGCGGGCAGCTCGCAGCCGGCGGGGACGTCAGGCATCCCGTCGGCGGTCGCACCGTCGGTGGGTGCGTCTGGCTCCGGCGAGCCGCACCCGATCGCGAAGGCGACCCACCACGGCTTCATTGCAGTTCGGGAGAGATGTAGTTCGCGCGCGCTTCGATGTGGAAGTGGTTGTTGTGCGAGACCGGATCGTTCTTCGGCGTCAGCACGATGCGGAAGTTGCCGTTCGCGTTGATCAGCTGCTCGACCGAGTGGAGCAGCTGGTCGTCCTTCTTGTAGTCGCGCACGATCACCGCTTCGCGACCGTCGGCGTCGACGAACGAGCCGATGTCCATCGCGAGCCCGAGGCCGTGGCGCGACAGGAACGGCTTGGTGACGCCGCCCGACCGCACGTTGCTCCAGCGGAACAGGCTCCCGAACTTGACCTCGGCCACACCGAGCGCCGCGAGCTCCGGGCCGATGGTCTCGAGCGCGAGCGCGAGCTGGCAGTCCATCGGGAACGGCCCCTTGCTGCCCCACATGTTCGAGTACTTGATGCCGCCGAACTCCATGCCCGGCACGGTGACGGCGTTGACGATCCGACCTTCGCGATCGGTGCGCGACCACTCGACGCCCGCGCGATCGAGCTTGGCTTCGCAGTCCTTCTCGGCCTCGAGCATCGCCGTCGTCGGCGGCCACGAGAACCCGATCGGCATGTTGCCGCCGTTCGACAGGGTCTTCTGGTTGGGGATCCACGGGGCGTCCTTGGTCTTCTTGCCCTTCTTGCCCTTCCCCTTCGTGGTCTTCGAATCCCTCACCGCCACCTTGGTCTTCGAGCCGGCCTTGGCCTTCGCAGCCTTCTTGGCCACGGGCTTCGCGGTGGTCTTGGTTCCCTTCTTGATCGTCTTCGCCTGGATCGCCTTCTTGGGTTGCGGTTGGGCGGTGGCCACTCCCGCGAGAACCAAGGAAGCAACGAACACGATTGCCTGCCGGAACATGCGCCGGGTTGTACCAGATACTCTCGCGCGATGGACCTGGAGATCCACGAGGCCCTTGCCCTGTCCGATGACCGCTCCGCTGCCCTGGGACAGTTGCTCCCGGGGAGCGAAGACCACGACTTTTATCGGTGTTTACAGGCACAGCATCGCGGGGGCCTCGACGAGGCCGACGAGATCCTGCGCCAGTGGCCCGATCGTCACGGTCACACGCAGCGGTACAACCAATTGCGCACGCGCCAGCTGCTCTATCGCGTCAGCGCGCCCGAGCCGTCTCGCCACGACGATGTCCGCGATTGGCTCGGCGTCAGTCACTGGCACGAGGCCGAGGTCGAGGAGGTGGATCCGACGCGGCCCACGCGCCTCGCCGACAATGCGTTCGACGGCAACGCGCTGCTCCAGCAGGCGATCGACTACGACTCCAACCTCTCGCAGGTCACCGACGACGGCCTCCTCGAGCTCCTCCAGCGTCCGGATCGCCCGCTCGATGCCTCGCGCCGCCGCGTCTTGCTGTCCCGCCTCACGCACACGCCGCAGCCCGAGCTGGTGCCGCTCGTCGTCGAGGAGCTCAACACGCGCGGCACCGGCGGGTTCGGCGCGCTGCAGGTGCACAACTACCTGACGCTCGAGCAGCTCGACCGCGTCGCCGCCGGTGCGCCGCAGCTGCGCAGCCATCTCGGCTGGGTCGGTGCGGTGATCCGGCGGATGCGTCCGGCCGCGTCGATCGATCTCGACACCGATCGCGACCTCCGGCTCGCGTTTCTCCGGCAGGTCTGGGCGTTCGTCGCGGAGCTGCCACCCGCGATCAACACGCTGAAGGCGCACGTGCTGTGGCACCTGCTCGATACGCTGCGCCGGCGCTCTCCGGAGCCGGTCGATCAGGCCCTGTTCCGCACGTACCTCGCGCTGCCTCGCAACGCCGGCTACCTCGCGCACAAGTGGATCGACAAGGTGAAGTCCGAGGACGTCGCCTATCTCGGGCAGGATCTCCGCGAGGTCACCGGGCTCGCCCCGGCCGGCGGCGACGAGGAGCTCGTCCGCGATCTGCTGCACCGCCGGATCGCCGACGCCGAGGCGTACGCGCTGTGGATCGATCGCTCGTGGCTCGACACCGAGGTCGCGACCGCCACCTTGCTATCCGGCGCTCCCGGCGCCGACAAGGCCACGCTGTTCCTCGGGCCGAGTCGCGCCGCGGCGCTGCGCGATCGCATCGAGCTCGCGTGGTGCGTCCACGATCCCGTCCGGATCGGCGCCGTCGATCCGATCTCGCTCGACGTCGACCTCAAGAACATCGGCGAGCTGGTCGTCAAGGTGTTCCGGATCGATCCCCTCGCCTACTTCCAGCACCTCAAGCGCGAGGTCAACACCGACCTCGATCTCGACGGGCTCGCCGCGTCGCACGAGCTGGTGATCAAGCTCGCCGAGCCACCGGTGCGCCGCGTCCGCAAGACCATCGATCTGCCGATGTGCGCACGCGCCGGCACCTACGTGATCGATCTGATCGGCAACGGCACGTCGAGCCGCGCGCTCGTCGAGAAGGGCCGGCTGCGCCACGTCGTGCGGATCGGCGCGGCCGGGCACGTGGTGACGATCACCGACGAGGCCGGCGCTCCCCTCCCCGGGCCCGCCGCGCGCGCGTGGATCGGGGATCGCGAGTATGTCGCCGACGAGCGCGGTCAGTTCGTCGTCCCGTTCTCGACCGCCCCGGGACGGCAGCCGATGCTGCTGTCGAGCGGCGACATCGCGACCGTGCAGTATCTCGAGCTTGCGCGCGAGACCTACCAGCTCGCCGGAAATCTCATTCTCGACCGCGAGGGCCTCGCCGCCGGTCGCACCGCGAAGGCGATCGCGCGCGTGACGCTGAGCTGCGCGGGGATGCCCGCGTCGCTGACTCTCCTCAAGCGCACCACCTGGGACGTCACGCTGACGGATCGCCACGGCGTCGCCACCACGAAGTCGCAGCCGCTCGTCCTCGCCGACGACGGTGCCGCGGTGCTCGAGTGGCCGATGGGTGATGACGTCGCCGGCGTCGCGCTGTCGATCCGCGCCGCCGTGGAGGTGCGCAGCGAGCAGCGCGAGCAAGAGCTGGCCGATGCGCGGAGCTATCAGCTCGGCACGATCCACGGCACCACGTCGATCGAGGCGCTCTATCTGTCGCGCACGGCAGCCGGCTGGGTGATCTCGGCGCTCGGCAAGTCGGGGGAACCGCGGGCGCAGCGTCCGGTCACCGTCTCGCTCGTCCATCGCTGGGCGAGGACGCAGCTCAACGTCGAGCTCGCCACCGATGCGCAGGGTCGCGTCGAGCTCGGCCAGCTGCCCGGCGTCGAGTGGATTTTGGTGACGCTCGGCGGGCTGACGCAGCGCTGGCTCGCCGGCGATGTCGGCGTCGGCTGCGTGCTCGCGGTGCCCTCCACCAAGGACGTCCTGCTACCGCTTCCACCCGGTCGCAGCGCGCAGGACGTCGTGCGCCGGCTCTCGCTCGTCGAGCTTCGCCACGGCGTCCCCGCACATCATCCGGCGCTGACCACCGAGCTGCTCGAGGGTGCGATCGCGATCCGCGGGCTCCCGTCCGGCGACTACGAGTGTCGCGCGCCCGGCGTCAACGCCTCGATCGTGATCGCGCCTCCGGGGCTCGAGATCGGCGCGCAGGTGGTGACGCCGACGGAGGTGATCGAGACCCCTCGTCCGTTGCCCGTGATCGCGAGCCTCGACGTCGCCGGTGATCTCCGGATCCAGCTGCGCGGCGCGACGGCGGCGACGCGGGTCCAGGTGATCTCCACGCGGTTCATGTCGAACCTGGTCGAGCCGATCGGCATCGGCCCCCGCCGCCCGCCGAACCGCCGCTACGAGCGCGCCCGGCCCACGCTGTACGTCTCCGGTCGCGAGCTCGGCGACGAGTATCGCTACGTCCTCGAGCGCCGGAACCAGAAGCGCCTCCCGGGGCTCCTCCTCGACAAGCCCAGCTTGTTGCTCAACCCGTGGTCGCGCCGCACGACGACCACCAGCGTCGCCCACGCGCGGTCGGGCGGTGCGTTCGCGAGCGCGGGTGCGCCGATGCCGGTGATGGCCTCGCCGTATGCGGAGAGCTACGGCGGTGGTGGTGGCGTCGCCGACGTCGCGTTCGCGAGTCACGACTTCCTTCCCGACGCCCCGCCCACGCTCGCGAACCTCGTCCCCGATGCCTCGGGGCTGGTCACCGTGCCGCGCGCCCAGCTCGGCACCGCCACCAGCATCACAGTAATCGTCGACGATCCGGCCGGCACCACGCTGCGCCGCGCCCACCTGCCGGAGGCGCCGCTCGCACCTCGCGACCTGCAGCTCAAGCTCGCACTCGATCCCGAGCGCCATGCGACCCAGCGAAAGTCGATCACACCGCTGCCGGGTGGAGCCTCGCTCGCGATCGAAGATCTCGCGACCGCGAAGGTGCACCTGATCGACACCCTCGAGCGTGCCCACGCGTATCTGCTCGCGCTTCGCGACGATGCCACGCTGCGCGAGTTCTCGTTCGTCACCAAGTGGCACACGCTCGCCGACGCCCAGCGCCGCGAGCTCTACAGCAAGTACGCCTGCCACGAGCTGCACCTGTTCCTCCGCTGCAAGGACAAGCCGTTCTTCGACGAGGTCGTCGAGCCCTACCTCGCGCACAAGCGGGTCAAGACGTTCCTCGATCACTGGCTGCTCGACGCGGATCTGACGGGCTACCTCGAGCCCGCGCAGCGGTTGCGCCTCAACGCCGTCGAGCGCGCCCTGCTCGCGCATCGCCTCACCGCCGACGACAACGTCGCTCGCGTGCTCGGCGATCAGGTGGCGATCCTGCCGCCCGATCCGGGCACCGATACCCGTCTGATCGATGCCCTCCTCGGAGCCTCCGCGCTCGACGGAGACTCCGAGCTCGACAGCCTCAAGGAGATGGCGTTCGACAAGGCCGAGCGGGAAGTGGCGATGCCGAAG
>Ga0075163_10001918_pt1 | contig 28106 bp, 24 predicted proteins | sample JI1023141ADNA_FD_71478 | JGI IMG/M metagenome (GOLD analysis project Ga0075163, IMG submission 71478) | Wastewater effluent complex algal communities from Wisconsin, to seasonally profile nutrient transformation and Carbon sequestration -... | ecosystem: Engineered > WWTP > Effluent > Algae...
CAGGATGCCGAGCGGGTTCTGGAAGAACTCCAGGATGAGATCCCCGCCGGGCAACGATTTGATGTACTGCTCCAGGAACTGCACGATGAAGTTCGAGTCATTCAGTGCGGCTGCCGAATTGACGGCCTGGGCCTGCGCCAGCACCTCGGTGGATGCCGCACCGGCACTGCCCGCTTCCCCGACACCCGGGGTCAGCAGCATCGGTGCGGGCTCCAACACCGGTGTCGCCGCGACCGTCGCCGCCGACACCGCCTGGTAGGTGCTCATCGTGGTGGCGGCCTGGATCCACATCCGGACGTAGTCCGCCTCGGTGACGGCGATCGGAATGGTGTTGATTCCGAAGAAGTTCGTCGCCAGCAGCGCACCGTGCAGCGCGTGGTTGGCGGCCAGTTCGGCCAGTGTGGGCATGGTGGCCAACGCGGTGGTGTAAGCGGCGGCCGCTGTCTCGTGCTGGGCCGCGGCAACGGCGCTCGTGGCGCTGGCCTGCGCCAGCCAGACCAGGTACGGCTGGTGGGCGGCGACATACTGCTCGGAGCTCGGGCCTTCCCAGGCGCCCGCCGCCACACCTCCCAGAGTAGAGACCAGTTCTGCTGCCGCAGCGGCATACTCGGCGCTCAGCGACTGCCAGGCCCCCGCGGCGGCAAGCAGCGACCCGGGTCCTGGACCGCTGCTCAGCAGTGCCGAATGAACCTCGGGTGGCAGTGCCATCCAGACGGGAGCGGTCATCTCAGCCGCCGCGCGCGATCAGGTAGGTCGACGCGGCCAGCGCGTCTCCGGCGGCGTAGCTGGCGCCGGATTGAGCGACACCCATCCCGGCGCGGCCGAGTTCCTCGACGGCCAACGCGGCGACGGCGTTGTGCTCGTTACCGGCGGCGCTGAGCCCGGCAGCCGTCTGCAGTGAGACCGGGTCGGCGGCCGGCGGCACGACGACGTTCACCAGGGGCGCCGCCGCGGCGTGCGCGGCGGCCAGTCGCGCGGTCAGCGCCTCGACTGCCGAACCGGCAGCGGCCAGTCCTTCCGGAACAACCCGCAGGGTCATCAGCTGATTTCCTTTCCGTTGGTACCGGCGGGCGAAACTCCCTCGGGGACGAGGGGGTTCACCAGTTGGACATAGGTCGCTTCTTCGCTGTCACCGAGCAGCATCGCCCGGCCCGCCGGCAGCCTGCTGAAGCGCACGCCGCGCAGTTTGCCTCCGTCGGCCGGACTGCCCGACAACATCACCGTCGTCGCCTGCAGATCGTTGAGGCGGCGCAACAACGGCGCGGTCATCACCGCGTGCGCGGATCCGCTGGCCCTGGCGGTGACGATGACCCGCAGGCCGAGATCGCTTGCTTCGGCCAGCAGCCCGAGCAGCGGACTCCAGGGCCGTTGGCCGGCGTAGGGGCCGCTCACCGCGGGACCGTCCGGGATCTGGTCGACGTCGTCGATGATCAGGTAGTGGGTCTGACCCGCAAAACTCCAGTGGCGCAGGTCCGCTGACGACAGACCGGCGGGCGGGCGGCGCTTCTCGACGAGCGCGGACAGGCCCAGCATTGCCGGGGTGACCCGGTCGATGTTCGGGGTGTACTCGTTGTCACCGAACAGCGGCTCGTCGACCAGGTGCAGCCGGCGGTCGATGACGGTGAATGCGACCTGATCGGCGGTCGAGTTGTCCCGGATGGTGCGGATCAGGTGCCGCAGCAGCGTGGTCTTGCCGGAGCGGCTGTCACCGAACACCATCATCAGCGGGTTGCGCGCGAAGTCAATCGCCACCGGACGCAGATCTTCCTCACGCTGGCCGATGACCACCTGCTCGGGCCCCACGTAGACCCTGCCGACGGCGGCCGGGCTGAGCTGGGTGGGCAGCAACCGGATCGCCGGGGCGCGCTCGCCGGGGTGGCGGGCGTTGATGACCGCGACATCGCGCAGGTCCGGCACAGCGAACAGGAAGTGTTCGGCAGCCATCGTCAGGCCGCGTCCGGGTTGATCGGCGGGCACACTGTCGGCCGGCCGGGTCAACGCGCCGACCACCCGGACATTGCTGTCATGGGAATCGTTGAGCTTGAGCTCAAGTCGCAGCCCGAGGCCGTCACGCATGGCCAGCGGCACCTCCAGCCAGTTCGGTGTGGTGATCACGACGTGGATGCCATAGGACAGCCCGGCGTTGACCAGTTCGGTGACCCGTGCCAGCAGCGGGTTGCGGGTGTTGAAGGTATCGATGTTGTCGCGGCTGAACGCGTACAGGTTGTCGATCACCAGGAAGACCTCCCCGTAACCGTCCGTGTACGTCCCCGAAGCCGCACGGGCACCGGCCTGCTGCCGGGTGCGCAACAGTTGCTCCAGCTCGGCGAAGGTGCGCCGGATCAGCTCGGGTTCCAGCGGCGTCGCGACCGCACCCACATGGGCCAGCTCCGCGAGCGCACGCAACTGGCCGCCGCCGTAGTCCAGGCAGTAGAAGCTGACCTCGCCGGGGGCATGCAGCGCCGCGGCCGAGAGCATGAACGTCTGCAGCGCGGTGGACTTGCCCGATTTCGGCCCACCATGGATGAGCAGGTTGCCCGCCGCACTGCCGGCATCGAAGACCAGTGCGTCACGGCGCATTTCGAACGGCTTGTCGATCTCGCCGAGCGGCCAGCGCCACTGCCGTTCGCCGATCTGGACCCGGGTGAGGAGGTCGGCCAGCGCAATGGCCTCTTCCAGCGGCGGCAGCCACAGCTGCGGCGCCCGCGGGCCGTAGTTGGCCAGCTGGTCACCGATGGTGGCGATGAGCTTGCGCGGTGGCGGCGCGTCCTCGACCTCCCCGGTGACGATGACGGTGTCGGCGGCCGGTTCCACCCAGCCCGCGGTGAACAGCCGCGGCTCGGGCACCGAGTGCACCACCACCGTCTGCCCGGCCCGCGGCGGGTCGTAGATGCCGTCGACATAGGTGCTGCGGAACTTGATCGGGTTCGCGCCGGGCGCCGGCACCAGGAAGCCCTCACCCTTGTGCTCGCGGCCCGACTCGATCTGGAAGGCATCCTCGGTGCCGATGATCTGGCGGCTGATCGACGGGCTGGCGACCTTCAGGCCGATCCGATAGGAGGTGTTCTTGTCGATGTCCTTGATCCGGCCGACATCCAGCGTCTGTGACGCGAACAGGATATGGATGCGGAACGAACGACCCTTGCGGGCCACGTAGTCGAACAGCTCCGCGTACTCGGGGTGCTCGGCCAGCATCAGGGTGAACTCGTCGGCCACCACGAACAGTGTCGGGATCGGCGGTAGGTCATGGCCCGCTGCGGACGCGGCCTCGTACTCGGTGACCGAGCTGAACGCGCTGCCCTGCACACGGCGGCCGGCCTCTTTGAGCAGGTGCTCACGGCGAGCCACCTCACCGCGCAGGGTGTCGGCGAACCGGTCTGCCAGCGAACGCTTCTCGGCCATATTGGAGATGACGGCGACCACCTGGGGGAAGTGCCGGAAGATATCTGCGCCGGCCTCGCCCTTGAAGTCGGCGTAGATGACGATCAACCGGTCCGCGGAATGCGTGGTCAGCAGCGACAGCAGGATCGACATCAGGGTCTGGGACTTGCCGGAGCCGGTCATACCGATCATCAGGCCATGCGGGCCCATGCCACCCTCGGACTCGTCCTTGAGGTCGAAGATCAGCGGTTCGCCGGTCGCGGTGACGCCGATGGGTACCCGCAGCTCCTGGTCGCGGTGCCGGGGCGCCCACAGGCTGGCGACATCGAGCGCGGAGGCGTCCTGGATACCGAACAGTGTGGTGAACGTGCTGGCGCCGGTGGCGGCGGTGCGGGCCTGCTCGGGGTTGGTATCCCAGCGGGCCAGGCGGCGGGCCAGATGGGCGGCCTGCGCCGGGGAGAAGGCGTCCGACGCGTCGACATAGGGCTGCCAGCCACCGCTCTGCCAGCGCTCGATCCGGCCGGCGATGACCTTCAGGATGGGCCGCTCCGGGTCCGAATATTGCTCCCGGTGTGGCTCTTTGGTGGACCGGTGGATCACCGTCACGCCCGCGACGCCCGCCTTGTGCACGACGGCGTCGGGGTCGGCGTCGGGATCGTCGAGCAGCACCAGCAGGTGCTTGCCCGAGGCCAGTGCGGCACCGCTGAAGGCGTCCCGTTCGTCGAGGACGGGGGCCAGCAGACCGCGCAGACCGTCGGCGGTGGCGTCCAGGTAGCGGGCCGGGCCCACCCCGTCCGCCTTGCCCGGGACGTCGGTGTGCGGCAGCCATTTCAGCCAGGACCAGTCCGCTGCCTCCAGGTCGGGGGTGGCCAGCGCGACCCCGAGCACCGCGGGGTCATGCCAGGTGACAGCCTGGGCAACCCAGGCGCGCAATGCATCACGGACCTCATCGGGCTCCCCCAGCACGGTGATGCGGGACACCTTGCCCAGATCGATCCCGGTCGGGGCGCTCCGGACCGTGCGGTGCACGTCGAGCAGCCCCCGAAGGGTGGTGTGCGCCACCGGTTCCAGGTCGATCTCGTCGGCGGCATCCTTGACCCGCAGCGCCGTGTTCAGCGGGACATCAGTCAGGCCGGTGCGCACCACCAGGAAGTCGCTGTCGCGGGGGTCGCGCTCCCACTGCCTGCGGGTGCCGGGCACCGCGGCGAGCAGATCCGGGTCCGGGTGCGACCACTGCAACGCGGCCCGCTGAGCGGCGGCCTGAGTGCGCACGTTGTCCCGGACCACCGACAGGTAGCGCAGGTAGTCGGCGCGTTCGGCGTCGACCTCCTCGGTGCGCAGCTTGTTGTCCGACCCGCGGTAGAGCGCGGTGGCGGCCAGCAGCAGCACGAAGGGGAAGAACAGCATGGTCGGCGAGATCATCCGCATACCGGTGGCGAACAGCGCCACGATCATCCCGACGATCAGGATCACGATGAGGTAGGGCAGCACCCGGCGCAGCAGTGACGGCGGCACCAGCCGCGGCAGCGACGGCGGCGCCTCGATGGTGATCGTGCCCTTGCGCACCTCCGGTGCGGGTAGGCGACGTCGAGCCTCGAAGATCAAGCGACTCATCAGTTTTCCCCCTCGCGACCGGATGCGACCGCGGACGACACGGCGTCATGCGCGACGAGCGCATCCGCCCTGGAAAGGGTGGGGCCCGCGGCGAACTGGGCGAGGATCGACCACGGCACCGCCAGCGGCGGCGGCGTCAGGACCAGCGCAGCAACAGTTTTGCCGTCATCGCCGGTGTCCACGCCGTAGCGCACGCCGGTGTCGCTGACCCAGAAGGCCGAGCCAGCCGGCGCGGCGCCGGCATCGGATCCGCTCGCCTGCACGAAATAGCCGCTGCCGGGCGCCAGCGCCACCCGCTGGGCGGTCGCGCCGCCGCCGGCGCCGACCAGCTCGACGGTCCGCAGGCCGTCGGGCAGCGGCAGAGCGGCACCGGACAGCACGCTCAGCGTGCTCTCGGTGGCGTCGGCGGGTTTGGACCAGTGGGCGCAGGTGACCGGCGCCGGGCCGGTCTCGGTCAGGGTGACCTCGTTGCTCGGGTAGGCGTTGGTGTCGATACCGCCGACGACCGGCAGCTTCGCCACCTCATCGGCGCCCAGTCGCGGCGGCTGCTGCAGGCCATAGGAATTGGAGTTCCGCAGGATCGCGGCCAGCACCGGCGAGATCTGCTGCAGACCCTCGGCGTGCACCGCGAAGTAGCGGATGGTGTTATCGGCCTCGTAGGACGCCACGACGGCTCCGACCGGAGCCGGGACCGGCAGCGGGAACCGCGCCGGCTCACCGGCGCCGGGCAGCACCGGGGCGACCAGCGGTGCGGACTCCGGGATGGCGTTGAACAGCCCGGGCGCGATGACGCGTGGCGCCGCGATATCGGTCCCGAGGCCCAGCGCGTCGGTGACGGCCCGGTTGCCCAAATCGATCGGGCTGCGCTTGCCGTTCCACAACAGCCAGGTGCCCGCGTGCACGCCGCCGACGTTCTGCACCAGTACCGCGCGGTCGGCGGGCAGCGGGGCCGCCCGCTCACCGTGCTGTGCGAGTGGCCCGGCGATCAGGGTGACCCCCGCGGCGCTACCGGAGACCGCATCGCAGACCGTCCAGTTCGCGTCCCGGGATGTGCTCTGCACCATGCGTTCCGGCGCGCCGGGGATACCGATCAGATTGCCGCGCGCGAACGTGTCGATCGCACTGCTCTTCACCGTGGTCGGATTGTCGGGACGCCCGGCGATCAACCGTGCCGAGGTCAGATTCAGCGCGGGATGCATCACGTCACCGATGCGCACATACAGCGCAGACGTGTCCCGATCGGCCAGGATCGTCGAGCTACCGGGATCCCCGCCGGGACGGATCAAGGAGAACACGAAGCAACCCGCCACCACGGTGACCGACACCAGTGCGCCGACCAGCACCGCACGGTTCTGGCTGCGCAGCGGGTCGACCAGCATCCGGGTGTCGTGCAGTGCCACACCGGACGCGATGCGGCGCATGACGAACCGCCAGCCCGATACCTGGTGGCGGGTGACGAAACCACGCCGGTGCACGACGCGCTCGGGGTTCTCGTTGACCGGTGTGCGCGAGGTGAACTCGCGGCGGTCCTCGTTCTGTTCGCTCATCGGGCGGGCGCCGTCAGGCCGAGCCCGCGCAGCAGCGGAGCAGCCGAGCGCCGGACGTCATCAGCGGTGATCGCCATCAGCTCTTCGTCGGTGAAGTCATCGGAATCCGAATGGTCCAATCGGTATTCGCGTTCCTCCTCGGAACGCTCGACGAGGTTACGGACAAACCGGCCGTTACCGGCGATATCCAGGCTGCGCCGTGCGGTGCCGGTGGCGTCCGGGGTGGTGCTGGCGGCCAGATGCGCGAACAGGGTCTCCATCTCGTCGTGGGCCGTCCGCTCGAAGATGCTGTCGCGTTTCTCGGCCATCCGGGTCGCCATCTCGACGAGTTCGGACGCGCTGTAGGAGGGGAAGTCGATGCTGCGGGTGAAACGGGACCGCAGACCTTCGTTGGTGTCCAGGAAGCGGTCCAGGTCGGCGCGGTAGCCGGCGACGATGACGACCAACCGGTCGCGGTCGTTCTCCATGCGGGCCAGCAGGGTGTCGATCGCGACCAGGCCGAAATCGTTCTTGGCACCCGTCGACACCAGGGCGTAGGCCTCGTCGAGGAACAGCACACCGTCCAGGGCGCTGTCGATGATGGCGTTGGTCTTGGCCTCGGTCTCGCCGATGTGCTGACCGATGAGGTCGGCGCGGTGAACTTCGCGGACCGTCTCCTTCTTCAGCAGACCCAGCCCACAGTAGATCTTGGCCACCACCCGGGCGATCGTGGTCTTACCGGTTCCCGGTGGGCCGGCGAAGACCAGGTGATTGGTGCGCTGCGCGACGGCCAGCCCGCGCTCCTGGCGCCGGATCGACATGGCCACAGAGCTTTTCAGGCGCGCAACCTGATACTTGACCTCTTCCAGTCCGATGAACTCCGCGAGTTCGGCCTCGGCTTCTATCAGCAGGTGCGCCTTGCGTTCCTTGGCGCCCGGATCGACGAAGTCGGACTCCCCCGGCTCGGTCGAGGGATCCCACGGATCGCTGCGTGCCTCGATACGGTCGGCGGTCGTGGTGGCGAGCCCGAAGGATTTGTCCGACAACGCCTCTTGGACCCCGGCATGCTCGGGGTTGGCGGCGTACAACTCGGCCAGCACATCGGCGGCTTCGTCGTCCTCGCCCTGGGCTCGCAGGGACAGCCCCTTCACCAGCCCGCCGTCGACGGCCGCCACCGCGACCGGACCCTCGGGGTTCTCCAGGTGCGAGAGCGCGGGGGCGAACATGCCCAGGTTTGCCAGTGCGATGGCCAGCGTCACCCTCGCGGCGTGCGCGTAGTGCTCGTCGAGGCGCGGGTTGTTGACCACCGGTGTCAGCGTGCGCACCACATCCGACCAGCGCCGGCTGCGCTGGTAGAGCGCGACGCGGACCCAGCGTGCCTGCAGCCAGGCCGGCCGGCGTGAGATCGCTTCCTCGACAAGCCGATCGGCGGCGGCGAACTCGCCGGCCGCACCGAGTGTGGCCGCATACGCCAGCGCGATGTCATCACGGCTGGTCGCGCGGAACTGCAGGTAAAGGCCGGTGTCGTAGGTGAATCCGAGATCCTCGGCGCCGAGCTCGATTTCGCGGGTGAGCGCCCCGAAGGTGCCCCGGGTGCGCCAGATGGTGGCGATGACGCGGCCGGCGTTCTCGCCCGCGCCGGCGGCCGCCAGGCCGATCCAGGCGTCACACTGGTCACGGGCGATGCGGGTCAGCTCGGCAAAGCCCGATCGCGCCGCGGCCGGGTCCGCGGGACGCTGCCGGTCGTTGACCGACAATCCCAGCGATCGGCAGCAGGTCGCGAACCTGTTCACCAGGTCGCGATCGACGCGTGTTGCTCCTCCACTCGCGGTGAGCGTGTCACTGACCGTATCCATGTGTCATTTGCAAAGAAGCACACGCCCCCCTGCCGTCTCCTTTGGTATGGCTAGGCTAACTCCGCCGAAGTTAGCATTGCATTAGCTAACCTGTCGAGACGTTCGGGGTCGACCGCGGGCGTGACGGCGCTCACCGCGCGACAGGAAACCACCGGCGGCAGCCGATGGCGGTGGTGATGCGCTTGACCTCGCGTGATGCCGCTTCGAGCACCGGCCGCCCGGGGCGGCCGTCAGACCAGTGGACGACCCGTGCGGATGCGCCAGTCCAGGTCCTTGAGCAGGACGTTGAACGGGAACTGCCGGACCGCCCGCGGTGCCACGTCGTTGGCCATTCGCAGGGCGCCGATCAGCCGGTCGAAGCGGCGCTGACGCTGCGAGTCCCAGGGCAAGCGCATCTCCGCGCGGAAGCGTTCGGGCAAGAAACCGGTGGTGATCAGGCCCGTGATGTCCTCGTGCAGGCGCTGCAGCGGACCGGGCAACCGCAACCCGCGCAGTCGTCCCACCGCAATCGGATACAGATACTCGCGGATGGTGTCGTCGATATGCACCTTGTCCAGCTGTTCCTGCCAGTATTTGTCGAAGGCCGCGCGGTCGGCCGGCCACATCTCGGCGGGCACCTGCAGGGTGGTGCCCAGCGTCATACCGTCCAGATAGTGCTTGTCGGCGGTCTCGTCGTCCATCTCGCCGACGAACATCCGCTGGATGTCCACCGATCCCTTGTAGAGGCAGGCGGCGACCCACATCTGTAGGTCCTTGTCGAAGGCGTTGTATTCGACCGGGCTCGCCGCGGTCGAGCGCACCTGGGCGTGTGCGCCGTTGACCGCACGCCGGAACGCGGCCTTCTGCGCCTCGGTGCCGCGGCCGGCCACCGCCAGGTAGGTGAAGGTGGTGCGGGCGCGCTTGACGGGGTGCCGGTCGACCCGCCCACCCTCGACCTTGCTCTCCTTGACTCCGTAGCCGACACCGGGCCGGGCGAGCTGCATGACCACGTTGGCCGGGCCTGCCAGCAGCGCAACGCCCATCAGACCGTCGTCGACGGTCGCACCCCAGCCGCGCCGACGGGCCGGCACGCGGCCGGTCTGGCCGATCGGACGTTCGACGATCGTCATGGACACCTCTGCGGAATGAAAGCGAGAACGAGTGTTTCCTGATATTGCACCGCCGGCCGGACGGGTGTCAAGATGGACGATATGACCCAGCTGCGGCCCTATCGCGGTGTCGCGGCGCCCCAGCGTCTGGCCGAGCGGCGCCGCCGCTTCCTGCAGGCTGGGCTGGATCTGCTCGGGGAGACCTATGACGAGCTCACGGTGCGGGCCATCTGCCGGCGCTCCGGCATCGCCACCCGGCACTTCTACGAGGCATTCACCGATAAGGACGAGTTCGTCGCCGCGGTGTTCGATTCCGTGATCGGCGAGATCGCCACCACCACCCAGGCGGCCGTGGCGGCCGTGCCGGGGCCGGAACAGAATCGGGCCGGCATCACGAATCTGGTGCGCACCATCGCCGACGACGCCCGGATCGGGAAGTTGCTCTTCGACCCTCAGCTGTCCAATGCGGTGCTGGTGCGCAAACGCGCCGAACTCGGTGGGTTCTTCGCCGTGCTGGCCGGCCAACACGCCCAGACCGTGCTGAACCAGCAGGACAGCGACCAGATCAAGGCCCTCGCGCATTTCATCGTCGGCGGAGTCAACCAGACCCTGCACGGCTGGCTGGCGGGCTCCATCGCACTGAGTCGCGAGGAGCTGATCGACTTCCTGACCGCGCTGCTCGATACCTTTCCCGACCCCGGCAGGGGCTAGACGACTGCGCGCGGCCGGCGGTCGGCCGCGGTCTTGGGCACCGTGGTGGTGTCGGCCTCGGTGAATTCCTTGATCCAGCAGGCGAACTCCAGGGTGATGCCATCCGGGTCCTGGAAGTAGAAGGAACGCACGTATACCCCTGGGTGCAGGGTCGGCGAGGCCTGCCATTCGCTTTCGTCGTGATTGAGCACCGGGCCGACACGGACGCCCTTGGCCTTGAGCTTCTCGCGATACTCGTCGAACTTCTCGGCAGGCACGTGGAAGGCCAAGTGGTTCATGGTGGTCACCGCACTGGTGATCTCCCCGAGACCGGGCAGTGCCACCGGGGCCGACACCCCGGGAATTCCGTCGGGGGCATCGGTGAACCAGAAGAAGGCCACGCAATCGCCGTTGCCGGCGTCGAAGAAGAAGTGCTGCCCCATTCCGCCCGGCAGGTCCAGAGATTTGATCAACGGCATGCCGAGCACACCGGAATAGAAGTCGACGGTGCGCTGCATGTCCGAGCACACCAATGCGACGTGATTGATCCCCCCGAGCTGGAACTCCGAGTTGGGGTTGTCGGGCTTGATCATGACGAGTACTCCCACCGCTGGCGCAGATCCGAATCTGAATCTAACATCAGATTCAGATTCGATCAACGAAGGGACCCTGTGACCGCTCGGGTTGAGCTGCCCACCGCGCGCGGGCGCCAGACGCAGGCCGCCATCGATGCGGCCGCTCGAACAGTGATCGCCCGCAAGGGAATTCTGGCTGCCACCATCGCCGATATCGCCGCCGAAGCCGGTCGCTCCACCGCGTCGTACTACAACTACTACGACTCCAAGGAAGCGATGGTGCGCGAGTGGGCCGTCCGCTTCCGCGATGAAGCGCGCGACCGGGTGATCGCGGCCAACGAGCCGGGACTGAGCAATGCCGAGCGCGCGCACGCCGCCGCGGCCGCGCACTGGCACACCTACCGGCATCGGCTCGCCGAGATCATCGCGGTGTCCCAGCTGGCCATGGTCAGCGACGATTTCGCGCAGTACTGGGCAGAAATCTGCGCCCTGCCCATCGCGCTGATCACGAAAATGGTGGTCCAGGCACAGGGCGAGGGCTACTGCGCCGGCGATGACCCGCATCTGATCGCCGTCGCCCTGGTGTCCATGCTGAACCAGTTCTGCTACACCCAACTTTCGGGCACCGGCGCGCAGACCGCCGATGACGACGCCTGCATTGCCACCCTGGCCGCGATCTTCCATCGGACGATCTATCACAAGGAGACCTCACTGCCATGACGACGAAGGGCCAGACGCCGGGGGTGACCCGGGAGTTCGTCGGAATGGATTCACCCACCGCGCGCCGCGCCGGGGCCGGCGGGCACCCCTGCCAAGGGCTCTACCATCGTGGGGTCGGCCGCAAGCCCAAGGTCGCGGTCATCGCGACGCATTATCAGATCGATTTCTCCGAGCACTACCTCGCCGACTACCTGGCCACCCGCGGAATCGGGTTCCTCGGCTGGAACACCCGCTTCCGCGGTTTCGAGAGCACCTTCCTGCTGGATCACGCCCTGGTCGACATCGGCGTCGGGATCCGCTGGCTACGCGAGGTGCAGGGCATCGAAACCGTGGTGCTGCTGGGCAATTCCGGTGGCGGCTCACTGATGGCCGCCTATCAGGCCCAGGCGGTGCACCACCATATCGCCCCGCTCGACGGGATGCGGCCGGCCGCGGGTCTCGCCGACCTGCCCCCGGCCGATGGTTACGTGGCCAGCGCCGCGCACCCCGGCCGGCCCGATGTGCTCACCGCGTGGATGGACGCCTCCGTCATCGACGAGAACGATGCGCTGGGAACCGATCCCACCCTGGACCTGTTCGACGCCAAGAACGGCCCGCCCTACTCGGCAGACTTCATCGCCCGCTACCGCGCCGCACAGGTGGCCCGCAACGATGCCATCACGGACTGGGCGGAGTCCGAGCTCAAACGTGTACGGGCCGCCGGGTATTCAGACCGGCCGTTCACGGTGTTGCGCACCTGGGCCGACCCCCGGATGGTCGACCCCACCCTGGAGCCGACGAGGCGTCAGCCCAACATGTGCTACGCGGGCCCGCCGGTCAAGGCCAACCGATCCGCGTATGGCATCGCGGCTGCGTGCACGCTGCGCAACTGGATCGGCATGTGGAGCCTGCGGCACGCCCAGACCAGGGCCGAACCCCATCTCGCGCTCATCGACTGCCCGGCCCTGGTGATCAACGCAGAGCAGGACACCGGCGTGTATCCCTCGGATGCCCAACGCATCCATGATGCTCTCGCCAGCACCGACAAGACCCGGTTGTCGATCGACACCGACCACTACTTCACCACCCCGGGGGCCCGCAGCGAACAGGCCGATACCATCGCCAAGTGGATCGCGAAAAGGTGGCGCTGAAGGTACTGGCCCATTTCACCCCCGGTCGGCGGGTGATGGATTTCGTTGCTGCAGAATCGGATTGGCTGGATGTCCGGTGGTGCGCAGAGGATGACGACACCACCTTGCACCGGGAGCTGCCCGGCGCCGACGTGATCTGGCATGTGCTGCGTCCGCTCTCGGAAGCCGATCTCGGCCTCGCCGCCCAGTGCCGACTGGTGCACAAGCTGGGCGCCGGGGTGAACACCATCGATGTCGACGCGGCGACCCGCGCCGGGATCGCCGTCGCGAACATGCCCGGCGCCAACGCGCCGTCGGTCACCGAGGGCACCCTGCTGTTGATGCTCGCCGCCCTGCGCAGGTTGCCCGTGCTGGATCGCGCCACCCGCGCGGGCCGCGGCTGGCCGTCGGACCCGAGCCTCGGGGAGACGGTGCGCGATATCGGCGGCTGCACGGTGGGGCTGGTCGGCTACGGGAACATCGCCAAACAGGTGGAGGCGGTACTCAAGACGCTGGGCGCCCGGGTGTTGCACACCAGCACCCGCGACGACGGCCACCCGGACTGGCAGCCGTTACCGGCACTGCTCGCCGAGAGCGACATCGTCTCGCTGCACTTGCCGTTGACCCCGGCGACCCGGCACCTGATCGACCGGGACGCGCTGGCGTCGATGAAACCCGGCGCGGTGCTCGTCAACACCGCGCGCGGGCCGATCGTCGACGAGGATGCCCTGGCCGACGCGTTGCGCGCAGGCCGGCTGGGCGCGGCCGGCCTGGACGTCTTCGCCGTCGAACCCGTGCCACCCGGCAATCCCCTGCTGGAACTGGACAACGTGGTGCTGACCCCGCACGTCACCTGGTACACGGTCGACACCATGCGCCGCTATCTGGAGGTCGCGGTCGACAACTGTCGGCGGCTGCGGGACGGCCTTCCGCTCGCCAACGTGGTGAACCAAGTGAACTAGGGCCCGGGGGTGACTGCCATCACCCCCGGGGTACGCTCGGTTACCAACCGACCGGTTAATAGGGAAGTTGCCCCATGGAGGTTAAGCGTGCCCATCGCGATCAACTCTGAACACAATGACCTGGCCGACTCGGTCCGGTCGCTGGTAGCCAAAGTCGCCCCGTCAGACGTCCTGCACGAGGCCCTGGAGACGCCGATCTCCAACCCGCCCCCGTACTGGAAGGCCGCTGCCGAGCAGGGCCTGCACGGTGTGCACCTGTCCGAGGCCGTCGGCGGCCAGGGCTTCGGGATTCTGGAACTGGCCATCACGCTCGCCGAGTTCGGCTACGGCGCGGTACCCGGACCGTTCGTGCCGTCCGCGATCGCCAGCGCACTGATCTCGGCTCACGACACCGAGTCCGCGCTGCTCAAGGATCTGGCGACCGGAGCGAGCATTGCCGCCTACGCCATCGACTCCGGGCTGACCGCCACCCGCCAGGGCGACACCCTCGTCATCCGCGGTGAGGCACGGGCCGTGCCGGCCGCCGCGCAGGCCTCGTGGCTGGTCCTGCCGGTGTCGATCGACAGCAGTGAGGAATGGGTGGTCCTCGACGCCGACACCGTCGAGATCGAGGAGGTCAAGAGTCTCGATCCGCTTCGACCCCTGGCCCATGTCCGGGTCAGCGCCGTCGAGGTCGGTGCCGACCGGGTGCTGTCGAACCTCACCCGCGACCACGCCCTCGCGCTCATCACCACGCTGCTGTCGGCCGAGTGCATCGGCGTCGCCCGGTGGTCCACCGACACCGCGACCGAATACGCCAAGATCCGCGAGCAGTTCGGCCGGCCCATCGGCCAGTTCCAGGCCATCAAGCACAAGTGCGCCGGCATGATCGCCGAGACCGAGCGGGCCACCGCCGCGGTCTGGGACGCCGCCCGCGCGATCGACGAATTCCACGGCGGCAGTGACGATTCCAAGTACCAGTTCGCCGCCGCGGTCGCGGGCACGCTGGCACCGGAAGCGGCCCAGCACACCGCCCAGGAGTGCATCCAGGTGCACGGCGGCATCGGCTTCACCTGGGAGCATGACACCAACGTCTACTACCGCCGGGCCCTGGTGTTGGTCGCCAGCTTCGGCCGGGCCGCCGACTATCCCCAGCGGGTCGTCGACACCGCGACCGGCGCGGGGTTGCGCAAGCTGGACATCGACCTGGACCCCGACACCGAGAAGATCCGCGAAGAAATCCGCGCCGAGGTGGCGGGCCTGAAAGCCATTGCACGCGAAGAGCGCAACGCGGCGATCGCCGAAGGTGGCTGGGTGCAGCCGCATCTGCCCAAGCCGTGGGGTCGCAATGCGGCACCGATCGAGCAGATCATCATCGCCCAGGAGTTCTCGACCGGACGGGTCGCCCGCCCGCAGATGGGCATCGCCGCGTGGATCATTCCGTCCATCGTCGCCTACGGCACCGATGAGCAGCAGCAGCAGTTCCTGCCGCCGACCTTCCGCGGCGAGATGATCTGGTGCCAGCTGTTTTCCGAGCCGGGCGCAGGATCGGATCTGGCCAGCCTGACCACCAAGGCCACCAAGGTCGACGGTGGCTGGCGCATCACCGGCCAGAAGATCTGGACCACCGGCGCGCAGTTCTCCCAGTGGGGTGCGCTGCTGGCTCGGACCGACCCGACCGCACCGAAACACAATGGCATCACCTACTTCCTGCTGGACATGAAGTCCGAGGGTGTCGAGGTGAAGCCGCTGCGCGAACTCACCGGTGACGCCATGTTCAACACGGTGTTCATCGACGACGTGTTCGTGCCGGACTCCATGGTGCTCGGCGAGGTGGACCGCGGCTGGGAGGTCAGCCGTAACACCCTGACCAACGAGCGGGTGTCGATCGGCAGCGCCGAACCGCCGTTCCTGGCCAGCCTGGAGCAGTTCGTGGAGTTCGTCCGCGACGGCCAGTTCGACCAGATCGAACAGAACCATGCGGGCAAGCTGATCGCCGAAGGTTATGCGGCCAAGGTGCTCAACCTGCGCTCGACGCTGCTCACCCTTGCCGGTGGGGATCCGATGCCGGCCGCGGCCATCTCCAAGCTGTTGTCCATGAAGACCGGTCAGGGTTATGCCGAGTTCGGGGTGTCCTCGTTCGGCACCGACGGCGCCATCGGCGACAAGGAGCAGGACCCGGGCAAGTGGTCGGAGCGGTTGCTGTTCAGCCGCGCCACCACCATCTACGGCGGCACCACCGAGGTGCAGCTCAACATCATTGCCGAGCGTCTGCTCGGCCTGCCCCGCGACCCGTAACCCTCGCGCGACCAGACGCAAATGGCCCCCACATCGCTTGATGTGGGGGCCATTTGCGTCTGCTCGCGGGAAGTCCGTCAGGGCAGGATCGCGTCGACGTAACCCCCGTCGACGCGCAGCGCCCCACCGGTGGTCGCCGAGGCCAGCGGCGACGCGAGGTAGGTCACCATGTTGGCGATCTCCGCAGGCTCGATGAGCCTCTGCAGCAACGACTGTGGGCGGTGCGCACGCATGAACTCGCGCTGCGCCTCCTCCCAGGGCAGGGCCTTGTCCACCAACTGATAGACGAATTCTTCGACGCCCGCGGTATGAGTCGGTCCGGCGATCACCGAGTTCACCGTGACGCCGGTCCCCGCGGCATCCTTGGCGAATCCGCGGGTGACCGCGAGCAGCGCGGTCTTGGACACCCCGTAGTGGATCATCTCGGCCGGGGTGACGATCGCCGAATCGCTGGCGATCTGGATGGCTCGGCCCCAACCGTTGTCGATCATCGACGGCAGATAGGCCCGGATCAGCCGGACCGCAGAGAGCACGTTGACCTCGAAGTAGCGCTGCCACTGTGCGTCGGTGACCTCGCGCGCCGGTACCGCCTCGAAGATGCCCAGGTTGTTTACCAACACATCGACGCCGGGGAACTCGGCGACCAAGGCCGCGGCGCCGTCGGCGTCGGCGACATCACCGGCGAAACCGACGGTATCGCCGCCGCCGGGACCGCCCCTGATACCGGCCACCGCCTCGTCGACCCGGGCCTGGGTGCGGCCGTTGACGATGACGCGCGCACCGGCCGAGGCCAGTCCTTGCGCGATGGCCAGGCCGATGCCCTGGGTGGAGCCGGTGACGAGTGCGGTCCTGCCGGAAAGGTCGATGTTCACGCCGTAGAACTACCCCGGCGCCGGCACCGCTATTCCCCGGCTACGGCTCGACGGAATCACTGCCGATCTCGCGCAGCTCACGCTTGAGGATCTTGCCGGTCGGGTTGCGCGGCAACTCGTCGAGGAAGATGACCTCCCGCGGCACCTTGTAACGGGCCAGGTTGTCCTTCACGTAGGCCTTGATGACGTCCTCGTCGATGCTCGCGCCCTCGGCCTTGACGACGAAGGCACGCAGCCGGTGACCCCACTCCTTGTCCTCGACACCCAGCGCGGTGGCCTCGACCACCTCGGGGTGCCCGCTGATGAGGTCCTCGACCTCGGCGGGGAAGACGTTCTCGCCGCCGCAGACGATCATCTCGTCATCACGGCCCGACACATAGAGCAGCCCGTGCTCGTCGAAATAGCCCACGTCGCCGGAGGACAACATGCCGTCGATGATCTGTTTTCCGCCGCCGCCGGTGTACCCCTGGAACGGAAAGGTGTTGCGCACGAAGATGCGCCCCACCTCGCCCTGTGGCTGCTCGTTGCCGTTGTCGTCGAGGATCTTCACCGTGATGCCCTTGACCGGGGGGCCGACGGTCGCCGGGTTGATGGACAGATCCTTGGGCCGGGCAATGGTGGCGAACGCGATCTCGGTCGAGCCGTACAGGTTGTAGATGATCGGCCCGAGGTCGCGCAGCGCCCGGCTGGCGAGTTCGGCGCCGAGCTGGGATCCGGAGACGAAGACGATCCGCAGGCTCGACAGGTCGGGCTTGGGCGAGGTCTTCTCCAGTTCGTCGAGCATGCGCGACAACATCACCGGGACCACCACGATGGCGGTCACCTTGTGCTTCTCGATATCGGCCAGCACGGTGGCCGGCTTGAACCGTCGGCGCAGCACGAGCGTGGTCCCCAGCATCATCGCGATGGTCGCGTGCAGGAAGCCCAGCGCGTGGAACATCGGCGCCGGCAGTGAGGTGACCTCCCCGGACCTGAACGGGACGTGGGACAACACCCCGCCGATGGGTGCGAGCGAGGGAGGCGTGCTGCGGTTGGCGCCCTTGGGGGTGCCGGTGGTCCCGCTGGTCAAGATGATGACCGACGAATGCTTGGTCACCTTCGGCGCGGGCTGCTTGCTGCTACGCGCAATGAGGTCGGCCAGGGTGTCGTCGGTGGAACCCGACGGTTCCTCGGAATCGGGGTTGGTGGCCAGCGCCCGGAATTTGCCCAGCGCCGGCTCGGCCTGCGCGACCGCCGCGGTGTACTCGTCGTCGTAGATGATGACCCGCGCGCCCTCGCGTTCGGAGACCTCCTTGATCTGCGGCCCGGAGAACTCACTGTTGAGCAGGATGATGCGGGCACCCACCCGGGCGGCGCCGTACACCCCGACCAGGAACCAGCGGTGGTTGCGGATCAGCAGCGCGACACCGTCGCCGCCTTTGACCCCCTTGGCGCGCAGACCGTTGGCCACCGCGTGCGCGGCCCGGTCCAGCTCACCGAAGGTCATCTCCCCGTCGTCGTCGATGACAGCGACGTGGTCGGGATGGCGCCGGGCGTTCAGCGCCGGGATCATCCCGAACTCCCCCCAACGTCGGATATCGGCGAGCATGGCGGCCATCGCCTGCGGCGATTCGAGCCGCAGGGCTCCCGCCTCGAACATCTTGCGGGCGTAATGCAACTCCGCGGCGCCGCGGCCGAGGTATTGCTGGGCTTTGGCCACTGCCTGAGCGGGCAGGTCTGTGAGACTCGACATGACCGCCACAATATGTGACGCGTGTCGAGTCGCGGCAGATAACTACCATGGCCGTATGGGCGCTTCGGCCGGCAGTCGCAGGACGCTGGAGGTCGGCGGTCACGAGGTGTCCGTCAGCAACCCCGACAAGGTGGTCTTCCCCGCGGCCGACGGCCGGCCGCCGATCACCAAGATCGCCCTCGTCGACTACTACCGCAGCGTTGCCGAGGGTGCGCTGCGCGGCGTGCACAACCGGCCGATGATTCTCAAACGCTTCGTCAAGGGCATCGGGGAAGAGGCGATCTTCCAGAAACGGGCACCGGAGAAGCGCCCGGACTTCGTCGGCGTCGCCGAGTTGAGATACGCGTCCGGGACATCGGCCAAGGAAGCGGTCATCACCGACGCCGCCGGCCTGGTCTGGGCGGTCGGCCTCGGCTGTATCGACTTCAACCCGCACCCGGTGCAGGCGGGGGACCTGGAGCATCCCGATGAGCTGCGCGTCGACCTCGACCCGATGCCCGGGGTCGACTGGGGCGAGATTCTGGCGGTCGCGGAGGTCACCCGCGGGGTGCTGGAAGACCACGGCCTGACCCCCTGGCCCAAGACCTCCGGCTCCCGCGGGTTCCACATCTATGCGCGCATCCGCCCGGACTGGCCGTACAAGCAGGTGCGGCTGGCCGCCGAGTCGGTGGCCAGAGAGGTGGAGCGGCGGGCGCCGGAGCTGGCCACGTCCCGGTGGTGGAAGGAAGAACGCGGCGCGCGGGTGTTCGTCGACTTCAACCAGAACGCCAAGGACCGCACGGTGGCCTCGGCATATTCGGTGCGCGCCAGGCCTGATGCGCGGGTATCCACCCCATTGCACTGGGGCGAGGTGCCCGGTTGCCGGCCCGAGCTGTTCACCGTCGGCACGGTGGGGGCCCGGTTCGCCGAGATCGGCGATCCGTGGGCGGAGATGGATGCCCACCCGGGCGATCTGACCGAACTGCTGGCCCTCGCCGATCGGTTGGGGCCTGCGGAGAAGCCGCCGCCGAAGAAGAGCGTCGACGGACGGCGGACCTCGCAGATGCCACTCATCGAAGTTGCCAGGACCAAAACCCGCGACGAGGCGATGGCGGCACTGGAGGTGTGGCGCGACCGCCACCGCGAGGCGTCCGAGCGGCTCGAACCGGTGGACATCCTGATCGATGGAATGCGCGGTCCGAGTTCGATTTGGTACCGCGTCCGGATAAATCTGCAGCACGTGCCCGAAGGGCTCCGGCCGCCCCAGGAGGCGTTGATCGCGGACTACTCGCCGTGGCACAACTATTCGGGAAATCAGTCCGCACACTGATACCGAAAATTGGGCTACCCAGCCCTAATGTGTGCCCACCATTTCGGTTGATGAAACCGATCACCGAAAACAACTGCCCAACAACGGGTTTCAATTTCTTCAACGAACCCTTATCCGGCTCTCAGACTATCTTCTTAGCAAAGTATTAACCACTACTCCCAAGTACCTTAAGTTCCGCCGATAACTTCGAAGACATCAGCACGACAGGTCACGAACCAGAAGGGAGGCAGAACATGACGATCGCATTTCGCTACGGCAACCCGGCGGTCGAGTGCGACGGCGCCGAACTGCGAGCACAATGCCGCCACCTCGCGATGGTGGTGACCGTCTCAGGTGCCATCGATGACGACAACTTCGATCGACTCACCCAGAAGGTCCGCCGACTGGTCCTCGCGGAAAAGCCGTTCGCACTCGATCTGAGTGACGTGACGTACCTGTCCGCGCGTGGTGTGTCTCTCCTCTACGCCCTCGATGATGAGTGCGATATCGCCGGAGTCGAGTGGGCGCTCATCGCGAGCCCCGAGGTTCTCGATGTCCTGCGACTGCTCGACGACGCATTCCCCATCACGGTCTCCGTCCCGGAGGCGCTGCACCACTTCGCCGAGGGCACCCTGGCCCGGCGTCGGCTGCTCCCACTCCTGCACAAGACCGCATAACCGAAAGGCGGAACACACATGCTGCTCGATGTTCGCTGGCTGACCGCTCTGATGGGACGTCACCGCAAGACTGCCCGCTAAGAGGCCCACTCTCATCCGATGAGCCCTCCCGCCGACCGGCGGGAGGGCTCATCGCTGTCACTGCGGACGCCACCGCCGGTCTTTGCGTCGAGCCAACTCCTGGGGGTCGACCAGCTCCAACATCGGCCGACCGGGAACGCAGATCATCGTCACGGTGAACTTGCTCGGGATATCGGCGCGGTTGTTGCCGTCGCTGTAGTGGATGACATCACCGCCCGGCTCCCAGAACGCCTCCCCGGCTCGGACCACGCGCGGTGGCTGACCCTCCAATTCGAAGAGCATCTCGCCCTCGATGACGTACCCGAACGCCGGCCCCGGATGACGGTGCGGAGGGGCTCCCGGATCACCGGGCGGGTACTCGATGACGATGGTCATCACGTGCGCGTCCGGCGGGATCACCGGTTGTGTTTCCTGCAGGACGGTCACCGCCGTCTTCCAAGCCTCAGACATCTGGGGTCTCTCCTCTGCTAGGCGGCAGCGCCGCCACCATCGGCGTGCAGGGTCAGGCCGGTGACGAAACTGGAGGCGGCGGAGGCGAGGAACAACACCGCCTGCGCGATCTCGGCGGGCTCCGCGGTACGCCCGAGCGGGAGTGCCCGGCCGAGTTCGTCATTGGTGGCGCCCCATTCGGCGACCACCCCTTCGGTGTTGGTCGGCCCGGGTGCCACGGTGTTGACTCGCACACCGTGCGGCCCGAATTCCACCGCCCACGTGCGGGTCAGTGACTCCACCGCGGCCTTGGACGCGCTGTACACCGACGCGCCCGGCACGCCCTTGGACGCCACCATGGAGGTGACGTTGATGATGCTGCCGTGCCCACGCTGCAGCATCCCCGGAACCAGGCCGGCCACCAGAAAATACGGGCCCCGGACGTTGGTGTCGAACGTGGATGCGAAGGTGGCGACATCCTGTTCCACGGTCAGGGCCCCCGGGAAGGTGGCGGCATTGTTGACCAGGATGTCCACCCGGGGCGCCTGTTCGATCAGTGCCGCGACCGATTCGAGGTCGGACATATCGGCGTGGAGGAAGCGGACATCGGCACCGAGGGCGGCGGCCGCGGACTCCCCTCGCTCGCGGTTGCGCCCGGTGACCAGCACCGTGGCCCCCGCATCGGCCAGCAGGCGTGCGCAGGCCCTCCCGATGCCCGCGGTGCCACCGGTCACCAGGGCGGTCTGCCCAGTCAATTCCTTTGTCATGTCGTGCCTCTCCTTGTTTTCAAGCCGAAACATCCTCAAGCGGAAACCTGTTCGAGCTGGACGCCGCCCACACCGCGTTCCCGGGCGACGCCGGCCAAGGTGTCGCGCAGCTGCGCGCGGGCGCGGAACACCCGCGACATCACGGTGCCGACGGGGGTGCCCATCACGCGCGCGGTCTCGGCGTAGGTCAGTCCCTGCACGTCGGCGTAGTAGAGGGCGGTCCGGAAGCCCTCCGGAAGCTGATTCAGCGCGGCCTTGATGTCGGCATCCGGGAGGACCTCCATCGCCGTCGCTTCCGCCGACGGGGCGCTGCGCATCATGGCGGCGGGCAGGTCCAGATCGGCGACCGACCCGACCGCGTGCTCCGCCGGGCGCCGTTGCCTCATCCGATGGTTGCTGATCCAGCGGTTGTGCATGATGCGGAACAACCACGCGTTGAGGTTGGTGCCGGGCTCGAACCGGCGGAAACCCATGAATGCGTGCATCAGGGCGTCCTGCAACAGGTCCTCGGCGTCGGCTTCGTTGCGGGTCAGCCGGCGCGCACCCCGCATCAATACGGGTCGCAGGGGCGCGGTGTCACGTTCGAAACGCGCAGCCAGTTCGGCATCGGACTCGGTGACGGTGCTGATGAGTTTCACACGTCCCAGACTTGCGTCTTCCGTCAGCCGGCGGACCCTTGAAAAACCCTAGTCACCGGTCCGTAGGTCAGGTCCGCGGACTCCGGGGCGTTTCTTGCCCGGGCACCGGGCTGATCGGGCCGACACCCTGGTTCCCGGTGCCCGCGCATCCCTGTTCGGAATCCGGTTCCAGGACTGCCTACCGCAGTACCGCGCTCATCCCTTGAAGTAGACGATCTGATGGCTGGTGGCCAGCAGCCTTCCACCGGTCCCCCAGATCTGGGCGGCTTGGTCGAAATGGCCGGACGAATACTGTTGTGCACGTGCGGTTGCCAGCACATGGTCATCGCCCTGGGCGGCCAAGGCGTCGCTGTCGGCGTGGAAGTACACCGTGATCGACACGGTGCCCGCGGGCAGCGGACGCCCGAGCCGCAGGTAGATGCGCGGGTAGAAGATGTCACAGACAGCGGTCAATGCGGCGAAATCCCATGGCCGAGGGGGGTTGTCCCGAACCCACAGCGTGGTCTCCGAGGACGCGGATTCACCGTCACCGGCATCCGGGATGGCGCCGGTGACATAGCGCATGTCGTAGTTGCGCATCCAGGTCGGCCCCTTGTCCGGACCGACCGGCACCTCCGCGGGTGCGGGCACCGACGGGCTTGCCGGTTCGGTGTCACCCCAGGTGTCCCGCCGGACCCCGAAAACCGCGGTGGCGGTGGTCAACACGTCACCGTCCTGGCTGAGCTCGACGAACCAATGCTGGTTGGATCGGTTGGTGCGCACCGCGCGGGTGCTGATCTCGAAGTCGCCTTCGACGATCGGAGCCAGGTAGTTCACCGTCAGCGCCACCGGTTGACCGTGCACATCGGGCTGCAGTTCGATGGCCCGCAGCAGCGCTGCGGCGGTGATGCCCCCGAACGGGCCGACCATGTTCGCCCATTCGGGCACGGTGCGACCGCGCAACAGTCGTTCACCGGCGGGTTGCAGGGCGATGCCATTGTCGAAGGCCGTCATCGGTCTTCCTCCAGGGTCGGGCGGTTCGCTCGGTCGACGGCGCTGCCGACCGGCGATCCACGTTACCCGCGGACCGCGGACCGGCTCCGTGGCCGTCCCGCTCGTGCGCTAGGCGAACCGTCCGGCGAAACCCCGCAAGGGCAGGTCGGCACTGGTGAGCAGCCCCGGTGCCGCCGCGACCACCGAGGCGATGGCGTTGAGTGCGGGCAGACCGGTCACGGTCATCCCGATCGAGGCGAAGCTCGCCGGATCGGAGAGGTCGACGCCGGGTTTGGGGAAGATCATGTGCTTGTTGTACACGCACGGATCGCCCGTCACCTGGGTGATGTAGCAGCCCTTGATATCCCAGCTCGGGTCGGTGTGCGGGGTCATCTGCCATTCGAGGTGGGTTTCGATCTTCGGGACACCGTCGACCATCCCCTGGTACTTGATGTAGTTGCCACCCAGCGACCCCTTGGGCAGCTGGTACCAGCCGAGGTCGACGTCCTTGGTGGTGGCCCCGAGTTCGTAGCTGAACTTCACCTCGTCGAGGTGGACGTCGAAGCAGTCGGCCATCAGCAACACACTGTCGGCGAAGACCCGGGTGTACTTCTCCAGCATGCCGGGCAGCCGCGGGTCGTCCACCGGCAGCCCGTAGCCGACCTCTTTCCAGGTGTCGGCGGAGTGGTGACAGGACACATCCACCGATTCGATGGTGGTGACGTTCTCGATCTCGGCGACATCGGCCGAACACACCACGCCCAGAATCTGATTCAGGCCCGGATTCATACCCGTGCCGTAGAACGTCGCACCGCCCCTGGCCGCAGCCGCGGCCAGCACCTCGCTCACCGGCCGCCCGGATGGGTGCGGATGGTTGGTGTCGCGGTGCCAGCCGGTGATCCAGTCCGCGGTGGTCACGATATTGATCCCCGCCTCGAGCACCCGCACGTAGAGGTCCTCGTCCGGGAACACTCCGTGGAATGTCACCACATCGGGATCGGCGGCGATGATCTCCTCCACCGTGCCGGTGGCGATCACCCCGTTGGGTGCCAGACCGGCGATCTCACCGGCATCGCGACCCACCTTCTCCGGGGTGTAGCAGTGCAACCCGACGAGCGTCAGATCCGGATGCGCGGCAATGCGTTTGATCATCTCGGTGCCCACGTTGCCGGTGGCTACCTGGAAGACGCGGATCATATGGTGTCTGCCTCTCGAACTCTTGCCAGGTCCGCGGCGGATCCGCCGAGACCGTCTGGATAGAACTGCATGGCCCACTTGCGAATTGCGGTGAACCCTTCGTACTCGGCGGTGGCCAGCGCAGGCGGATCCGAATAGCGCTGGTGCGACCAGATGTGGATGTCCTGGGTGAACTGCCGAATGACTTCGGCACCGAACTCGCGGGCCTTGTCCTCGGCCCGCTGGTCGTCACGACCCGGGGTCCGGCCGATGTAGACCATGAACCGGACGTCGGAGGTCCGGTCGTCGACCGGGGTGACCGCCGAGATGGTCCGGTTGTCGACCATCCCCCAACTCTTGGTGACGGCGATACCGAGCCCACCGTTGATCGCCTCGACGCCGCTGTTGACGTCCTCGATCCGCTGTCCGTCGTCGCCTTCGAAGGTGATGGTGAAGTCGACATAGGACACCGGCCCGGCGAAGTCGTGGCGGGTGAACACCGGCACGATGGGCGTCTGGTGCACATATTTGAAATGCGCGAAGTCCACCCCGTTTTCGAGCACGTACTGCGGATGTAGTTCCAGTTCCTGTCGGAAAAGGCGCTGCTGGGGGTAGTAGTCCTCGGCGGTGCGTGCACCGAAGTCGGCGAAGATGTCCGGAGCGTCGAAGAACGGTTCCCGGCCCTGCACGTCATGCCAGATGTAGACCGACGCGTTGCGCTCGACCACCGGATAGGTCCGTATCCGTCTGCCTCGGTTGGGCCGGTCCTGATACGGGATGCAGACGTTTCGACCCTCGTCGTTCCACTGCCAGCCATGGAAAGGGCATTGCAGTACGTCGCCTTTCACCTGCCCGCCGTAACCGAGGTGCGCGCCGAGGTGCTCGCAGTAGGCGTTCATCACCGTCAGCCGGCCGGACGCCGCGCGCCAGGCGATCATCTCCTGGCCGAAGTAGGTCATCCGGTGTACGTCACCGACACCGATCTCGTCCGACCAGGCCACCTGGAACCAGCCCGTCGGCTTCATCGACAGTGGTGGCTTTGCCATGGGCCAACAATCACAGAGGGTTCTATTAAAGTCAAGGGTCGCGTAGCATCCATCCGGTGACCGAAGCCGCCGAGCGCCGCACCAACCGGCGCGGGCAGGCCAGTCGCGAGAGCATGCTCGATGCGGCGTTGCAGGCCTTGGCATCCGGAGCACCCGGGTCGGTCTCGGGTAACCGGATCGCCAAAGATGCCGGCGCGACCTGGGGCACGGTCAAGTACCAGTTCGGCGATATCGACGGGCTGTGGGCCGCCGTTCTGCGCCGGACCGCCGAGCGCCGCGGCACGCTCCCGGCACATGCCGCACCGCACGGAACCCTGGCGCAGCGCGTCGCAGCCATCCTGGACATCCTCTATGCCGGACTGAGCTCGACCGACTCCCGGGCCATCGAGAACCTGCGGGCCGCGCTCCCCCGCGATCGAGCCGAGCTGGAACGCCACTATCCGCAGACCGCGTCCGAGCTGGCATCCTGGCAGAAGACCTGGATCACCGACTGCCAGAGCGCCTTCGCCGACCTGGACGTCGACCCCGCCCGTGTGCGCGAGGTCGCGCTGTTCATCCCGGGGGCGATGCGCGGCATCACCTCCGAACGCCAACTCGGCTCATACATCGATCTCGACGAGGCCCGTCACGGCCTGTCCAAGGCGATCGTCGCGTACCTCCAGGGATGAGGGGACTTCCGGCCCTACCGGCCGGCGCCGCGCCCGCACAGACTGGTGGCATGGCGACCACATCGCAGGCCCCACGCCGGGTGAAGATCTTCGAGGAGGCCGTGCACCTGGCGTGCCGGGCCCCGTCGTACCACAACAGCCAGCCGTGGCGCTGGGTGGTGACCTCCGACAGCGTGCAACTCTTCGTCGACACCGACCGACTGGTCGCCACCGATACCACCGGCAGGCAGGCGGTGATCAGTTGTGGCGCAGCGCTCGACCACTTCCGCGTCGCGGCGGCCGCGGCCGGATTACAAGCGCGTGTGCAACGCTATCCCGATCCCGAGGATCACCACCACCTGGCCACCATCACCTTCGCCGCGCTGACCGATATCACCGCCGGCCACCGGCGGCGTGCCGATGCCATCCTGCGCCGGCGCACCGACCGGCTGCCGATGGAAGCACCATCCGATTGGGCCTCCTTCGAACTGCTACTCGGTGAATCCGCTGATCCCGCCGTCACCTTGGACGTCATCGCACCGGCCGACCGGCCTGCCGTCGCGGACGCCTCCCAACTCACCGATGCGCTGCGTCTCTACGATTCGGCCTACCATCACGAGATCGACTGGTGGACATCCCCCTTCGAGGTCAATGACGGTATCCCGCACAGTGCTCTGGTGTCGGCGGCCGAGGCCGACCGGGTCGACGTCGGGCGGTCCTTCCCCGTCACCCAGAATCGCGAGCGCCGCCCCCACGTTGCCGAGGACACCGCCCAACTGGTGGTGATCTCGGCCACCGACGACACCCGGGCCGGCATATTGCGCTGCGGCGAGGCACTTTCCGCCCTGCTGCTCGATGCCACCGTCGCAGGGTTGGCATCGTGCACACTGAGCCACCTCACCGAGGTGCCGGTGAGCCGAGATATCGTCGGCGCCCTGGTCAACCGGCCGTTCCCACAGGTGGTCGTGCGCTTGGGACGAGTGCCCGAACTCGACGACGTGCCGCCTCCCACGCCCCGCCGCCCGCTGTCGGAGGTGTTGGCGCTCAAGCTCTGAATGCGGCGAGCATCGCGTGCAGTCGGCGGCCCACCGCGTCGAGCGGATCGGTGCTGCGCTCGGCCCGACACATGGCCACCGCACCCTCGACGGCGGCGACCACCAGCATCGCGGTGTCGGCGGCGTCCGCGTGGCGCGCACCGTCATCGCGCAGTGCGCCGGCCACCGCCGACGTCCAGTTGCTGAAGGCGAACACCGCCGCATCCCGCGGCGCGACATCGTCCTCGCCGACCTGCACCGCGACCGCCAGCACTGCACAACCGCACTGGAAGTCGCTGTCCACCAGAGCTTCCCGCCACAAATTCAGTAACCGATCGACGAGCGCGACCGCACCGCCCGCCGCCGCATCCTGCAACTGCGCCGTCATGCGCGCGTCCACCCAGCGGATCGCCTCGGCGGCCAACTGCGACTTTCCGCCCGGGAAATAGTGGTACGTCGATCCGAGCGGCGCCGCGGCGTGCCTGGCCAATTCCCGGACCGTCAACGCGCTGAAGCCGGCGCGCCCCAACATGTCGGCCGCGCCGGCCACCATGCGCTGCCGCGTGTCCCGGTCGGATTCCACCATGGATCCACCCCCTATAACGTTCGTCATAAAATATCACGAGCTGGGATTATGACGGGTGATATAGGAATCGGGCCGGTCGCCGCCCGAGGAATATGAGATGCGGACCACATCGCCGGGGCATTCCGTGTCAAGCGCCCGATATGCGGGTAGCCGACCGAATGAAGGCGCATCCGCGCCGCACGGTCGATCCCGACCGATGACAACACATCCACCAGGGGGCCCACGTCATGACCGACACCACCACTCTCATCGCCAACCTGCGGACCATGCTGGAACTGACCAGCACCGAGATCCAGATCGCGGAGTTCCGCACCAGCCAGGCCCGCACCGATGCGGTGCATCAGGAGCTGACGAAGAACGCCG
>Ga0075163_10001920_pt1 | contig 28096 bp, 19 predicted proteins | sample JI1023141ADNA_FD_71478 | JGI IMG/M metagenome (GOLD analysis project Ga0075163, IMG submission 71478) | Wastewater effluent complex algal communities from Wisconsin, to seasonally profile nutrient transformation and Carbon sequestration -... | ecosystem: Engineered > WWTP > Effluent > Algae...
GTGTAGTGGCTCATGTTCTCGACGACGCCGAGGATCGGCACCTCGAGCTTGTTGAACATGTTGACGGCGCGGCGGACGTCGATCAGCGCGACCTCCTGCGGGGTCGTGACGATCACGGCGCCGGTGATCGGGATCAGCTGCGCCAGCGAGAGCTGGGCGTCGCCGGTGCCCGGCGGCAGATCGACGATGAGGTAGTCGACCTCGCCCCACACGACATCTTCCAAAAACTGCTTGAGCAGCTTGTGGATCATCGGCCCGCGCCAGATCACCGCGCTGCCGGGCTCCACGAAGAACGCGACGCTCATCACCGGGATCCCGCGGAAGATCGCCGGCGAGATGCGGTCGCCGTCCGCGGTCGTCGAGGTCTCCCGCGACGGCACGCCCAGCATCTTCGGCACGCTCGGCCCGTAGATGTCGGCGTCCAGCACCGCCACCCGCGCGCCGAGCTGCTTCAGCGCCAGCGCCAGGTTCACGCTCACCGTGCTCTTGCCGACCCCGCCCTTGCCCGCCGCCACCGCGATGATGTTCTTCACCGTCGGCAGCCGGTTCAGGTCCTGACGCGCCGGCTTGCTCGGGACCTTGAGCCCGTACTCGATCCGCAGCGGCACGCCCGCGGCGCCGCACAGCGGCTCGAGCGCGGCCCGCACCGCGGCGTCGAGCTCGGCCCGCAGCGGGTAGCCCGGCGAGATGAGGTCGATCCTGAGCGCCAGCTCGCCGCCGTCGAGCCGCAGCTCCGCGCGCCCGTCGGCCGCCAGCTCGCGGCCCGTCGCCGGGTCGCGCACGCCCGCCAGCGCCGCCCTCGCCTGCTCCAGCGTCGCGGCGCTCATGCCTGCGGGTCCTCCGACGCGAGCCCGGACAGATCCAGCAGATCGTCGGTCCGCAGGCGGTGGCGCTCCAGCGCCTCGCTCGCGCCGCTGCCCGCGATCCGCTCGCGGATCAGCGCCTCGCCGAGCGCCGGGTCCATGCGCCCGTAAAAGGTCGGGCCGGCGCCGTCGACCACCAGCACGTTCACGCCCGATTCGCAGGGCCCGAGGCAGGTGGCGCCCATGACGCGTAGCTCGGCCTTGAGGCCGAGCTGCATGCGGACGCCCTTCATGTGCTCGAGCACGGCCTTGCTGCCCCGGCGCGTGCAGCTCCCCTTCGGGTCGTCGGGGTCGCGCAGGTTCTGGCAGACGAACACGAGGGAGGTCGGCTGCTTCATGGTGTGCGCTGGGGTACATAGCACGGGGGCTTTGCCGGTCTCCCCGGGGGCTCTATAGTTGGGGCGGAGCAACCGCACACCTCAGCCATGGCCGTCCTCGACATCGTCACGTACCCCGACCCTCGTCTGCGCGAAGCCACCTTCGACGTGAAGGACATCAACGCCGACGTCCGCCAGCTCGTGCGTGACCTGATCGACACGATGTACTCGCTGAACGCCGCGGGCATCGCGGCGATCCAGGTCGGTCGCCTCGAGCGCATCTTCATCATCGACGGCAAGGTCGTCGATCCGCAGGCGGGCGACGACGCCAAGCCGCTGGTCTTCATCAACCCCGAGCTCGTGGAGACCGGGCACGGCCTGACGGTGGCGGAGGAGGGCTGCCTCAGCTTCCCCAACGTCTTCGTCGACATCAAGCGCCCGCGCTGGGCCAAGATCCGGGCGACCGACGTCGACGGCAACTCCTTCGAGGTCGACGGCGACGGCCTGTTCGGCCGCGCCCTCCAGCACGAGCACGACCACCTCACCGGCCGCCTGATGATCGACCTCGTCGGCATGGTCAAGAAGGAGGTCATCAAGCGCAAGATGAAGCGCTGGCACAACGAGCACGACGGCAAGGCCGCCGAGCCCAAGCCGCCGACCGTGCACGACCTCGCCTGAGCGGGCGCGTCCGCGTGCGGGCGCGCCAGCAGGCGCGCCCGACCCGCGGCCCTCAGACCAGCGTCGCGCCGGCCGCCGCCGTGACGCCGTCGGACTGCTGGGCCGCGACCACCGTCAGCGCGGCCATGTGGACCACGTTGTCGACCGAGCAGTCGCGCTCGAGCACCGTGACCGGGCGGTCCATCCCGAGCAGCACGGGCCCGACCGCGGGGACGCCCCCGAGCTCGCGCATCAGCTTGTAGGCGACGTTGCCGGCCTCGAGGTTGGGGAAGATGAGCACGTTGGCGGGCCCGGTGAGGCGCGTCGACGGGAAGATGCGCTGCTGGACCGGGTAGTCGACGGCGATGTTGGCCTGCATCTCGCCCTCGACCTCGAGGTCGGGGCGGCGGCGGCGGAGCAGCTCGACGGCGTGGGCGACCATCATCGACCGCGGGTCGCGGACCGAGCCGAAGTTGCTAAAGCTGAGCATGGCGACGCGGGGCACCGCGTCGAAGGTCTTGGCGGCGTCGGCGATCATCTCCGCGACGTCGGCGAGGGTCTCGGCGTCGACGTCGACGTTCACGGTCGTGTCGCCGAAGAACAGCATGCCGGACTTGTGCAGCATCAGGTACATGCCGGCGATCTTGCGCACGCCGGGGCGCAGGCCGATGATCTGCAGGGCCGGGCGCACCGTGTCGGAGTAGGCGAAGTTGAGGCCGGTGACGATGCCGTCCGCGCGGCGCTCGGCGACCATCATCATCCCGAAGTGGTTGCGCTCGCGCATCAGCACGCGGGCCAGCTCCGCGCTGACGCCCTTGCGCTCGCGCTGGCGGTGCAGGCGGACCGCGTAGGCCTCGGCGGCGGCGTCCTTGCGCGGGTCGACGATGTCGAAGGTCTCCGGCATCAGGTCGATGTCGTGGGCGCGGATGAGCTCGCGGATGCGGTCGGGCTCGCCGAGCAGGATCGGCCGGGCGATGCGCTCGTCGACGATGATCGACGCGGCCTTGAGGATCCGCGGGTCGTCGCCCTCCGGGAACACGATCGTGCGCGGCGCGCTCGCGGCCCGCCGCACGTACCGCCGCATCACCGCCGTCGAGCCGCCGAGCAGGCTCTGCAGGCGCTCGCGGTAGGCGTCGAGCTCGACGGTCACCTGCGCGACGCCCGAGTCCATCGCCGCCTTCGCGACCGCGGGCGCGACCCAGGTCAGCACGCGCGGGTCGAAGGGCTTGGGGATGATGTAGTCGGGGCCGTAGTGGTAGTCCTCGCCGTACGCGGCGTTGACGACCTGCGGCACGTCCTTGCGCGCGAGCTCGGCGAGCGCGTGGGCGGCCGCGATCTTCATCGGCTCGTTGATCTGCTTGGCGCGCACGTCGAGCGCGCCGCGGAAGATGAACGGGAAGCCGAGGACGTTGTTGACCTGGTTGTTGTAGTCGCTGCGCCCGGTCGCCACGATCGCGTCGGGGCGGGTCGCCTTCGCCGTCGGGTAGTCGATCTCCGGGTCCGGGTTGGCCAGCGCGAAGATGATCGGGCGCGGCGCCATCGTCCGCAGCATCTCCGCCGTCACCAGCCCGGCGCGCGACAGCCCGAGGAACATGTCGGCGCCGACCATCGCGTCCGCCAGCGTGTCCGCCGACGTCTCGCGCAGCCACTCGCGCTTCGGGTCGTCCTCCGCGAGCTGGCGGCGGGTGTTGAGCACGCCGCGCGAGTCGACCATCACCACGTTCTCGGCGCGCACGCCGAGGCTCAGGTAAAAGCGCGTGCAGGCGACCGCGGACGCCCCGGCGCCGCTGACGACGATCTTGAGGTCGGGCAGCTTCTTGCCCTGGATCTGGGCGGCGTTGAGCAGCCCCGCGCCGCTGATGATCGCGGTGCCGTGCTGGTCGTCGTGGAACACCGGGATGTTCATGCGCTTCTTGAGCTGCTCCTCGATGTAGAAGCACTCCGGCGCCTTGATGTCCTCGAGGTTGATGCCGCCGAAGGTCGGCTCGAGCGCGGCGACCGTCTCGATGAAGTGGTCGGCGCTCTTGCTGTCGATCTCGATGTCGAAGACGTCGATGTCGGCGAACTTCTTGAAGAGCACGCCCTTGCCCTCCATCACCGGCTTGCTCGCCAGCGGGCCGATGTCGCCGAGGCCGAGCACCGCGGTGCCGTCGGTGATCACCGCGACGAGGTTGCCGCGCGCCGTGTACTTGTAGACCTCCGCCGGGTCCTTGAAGATCTCCATGCACGGCTCGGCGACCCCGGGCGAGTAGGCCAGCGAGAGGTCGCGCTGGGTCGTCAGGGGCTTGGTCGGGACGACCTGGATCTTTCCTGGCCTGCCCTTCAGGTGGTACTCAAGCGCCTCTTTCCCTCGGTTCGACCGCGTGCTCGTCATGGGCCACGCACGATACTCGCCTCGCGCCGCCGCGTCACCTCCCGCGAGGCCCCGCGAAACACCGTCTGGAGCGGGCGCAGCGCGGGCGTGCAGGCGCATGCGCACCGCCGCGCGGTGTCCCGCAGCCCGTGATCGCGGCCTAGCGATCGAGGAGCTTGTGCACCTGCGTGCGCTCCCACAGCACGGCCTCGGCGTAGCGCTCGAAGCGGGCCTCGGCGCGGCGAAACTCGGGCGTGTGGTAGACGCGCCGGCCGTCGACGATCGGCATGTCGTGCACCTCGTGGAGCATCTCGTGATAGATGATCCACGCGACGAAGAAGCGCGGCACGTCGGCGGCGTCGAGCACCGGGTGGATGCGGATCAGCTGCTCGTCGACGCTGTAGCTGCCGAGCTTGATCGACTCGCGGCCGGCGCGTCGGCGCGTGCGCGGGCCCCAGGTGATGCGCGCGGTGATCGAGCCGTCGAAGTACTCCGCGTTGAGCTCGTCGAGGATCGCCTGCAGGTTGTGGTGTGCGCCCTGGACGTCGATCGGCTGCGGCCGCGGCTCGGCCTGCGGGCGGATCAGGCGCTCGTTGTGGTCGATGAAGCGGCGCAGCAGCGCCGCCGCGCGCCGGTCCTGCGTCTGCGCGTACTGGGCCACCGCGCGCAGCACCGTCGGCGGCGCGACCGAGAACATCCGGTGCATGCGCAGGGTCCACACGCCCTGCCCGCGCTTGATCGACAGCATCGTGTGCAAGTTATCGGTGAAGATCACGCGCGGCCGGCCGCGCGTGAAGTAGGCCGTCAGCCGGGTCTGCACGCCCATGCGCTGGGCCTCGGCCTCGGCGGCGTCCCACGTCGGGAGCCCGCCGGGCTCGCCGGACCCGACGTCGACGTCTGTGTCGCCCTCGCCGTCCTCGTCGAGGTCGGCGTCGAAGTCGTCCTCGTGCGCGTCGTCCTCATGATCATGATGATCGTGATGATCGTGCGCGTCGGCCCCGACGCTCCCGCGGTCCTGCGGGGCGGGCGCGTCCGCGGGCGGGTCGATCACCCGCAGGAGCGCGGCCGGGGCCGTGGAACGGGGGCTTTTCATGGGCGAGGACTCGGGCGTGGGGGCCAGCGCAAGACCGTGGCGACCCCGCAGGGCAGTCTGAAGCATAGGTTGTCCGCGACGAAGTTTAGTGACCGCGGATGATCTCCGGCGGATCACTTGCCGGCGGGTAGGATATCGCCCCACGAAGCCGGCCGAGAAATTTCGGCGGCGCTCGCCTCGCCCGGCGGACCGTGTCGCGAATTTGCCTTGCCCCCGCCGATCTGAGAGGGCGCGTGCATGACCGTCCGCATCCTCCTGTTCGCGGGCCTGCGCGAGCGCCTGCGCAGCGACAGCGTCGAGCTCGACTTGCCCGACGGCGCCACGGTGCGCGAGCTGCTGGCCGCGCTCGCCGGGCGCCACCCCGCGCTCGCCGGGCTGCTGCCGCCGTGCCGCGTCGCCGTCGCGCAGGAGTTCGTCGGCCTCGACCATCCCGTGCGCGCGGGTGACGAGGTCGCCGTGATCCCGCCGGTCAGCGGCGGCCACGGCGAGGTCGACGACGACCGCTTCAACCTCGGGGCCGGGCCGCTCGCGCTCGAGCGGGTGATGGCCGCGGTCGAGCGCCGCCACGCGGGGGGCGTCGTCACCTTCATCGGCAAGGTGCGGGACCACAGCCGCGGGCACGCGATCGATCACCTCGAGTACGAGGCGTACGCGCCGATGGCGATCAAGGTGATGCGGTCGATCGCGGCGGCGGTCGAGGTCGAGGTGCCGGGCTCGCTGGTGGCGATCCACCACCGCCTCGGTCGCCTCGAGATCGGCGAGGCGGCGGTGATCATCGCCGCGGCCGCGGCGCACCGGGCCGAGGCGTTCGCCGCGTGCCGCGCGGCGATCGAGCGGCTCAAGCAGGACGTGCCGATCTGGAAGCGCGAGGTCGCCACCGACGGGACCACCTGGGTCGTCCAGGGCCCCTGAGCACCGCTGGCCATCGGCCGCGAACTGCCCTACGGTACCGGCCCATGGCCCGCACGCCGCCGGCTCGCTCGCGCACCTCCGCCGTCCTCCTCATCGTCGCGGCCGCCGCCCTCGTGGTCGCCTGCGCCAGCGGCCAGGACGACACCCGCGGCCAGCCCTTCACCGGCGCGCCGACGAGCGCGTCGCAGGCGAGCTCGTCGACGGGCGAGCCGACGTCGTCGGGCTCGAGCTCGAGCCCGACGACCTCGGGCGCCAGCACGACGGCGCCCGCCCTGCCCGGCTGCGGCGACGGCGAGTGCGCGGGCGAGGAGTACTGCGTGGTCTGCCCGGAGGACTGCGGCAGCTGTGACCCCTTCTGCGGGGACGCGCTGTGCAACGGCGCCGAGGACTGCAAGACGTGCCCGAACGACTGCGGCGCGTGCCAGACCTACTGCGGCGACCTGGACTGCGCCGCGACGGAGAACTGCTTCAACTGCATGGCCGACTGCGGGCCGTGCGAGGTCAAGTGCGGCGACGCGACCTGCGCGGCGAGCGAGGACTGCATGGCGTGTCCGGCCGACTGCGGCGCGTGCCCGGCCGCGTGCGGCGACAAGACCTGCGACGGCGCGGTGGGCGAGAGCTGCGCGACGTGCAACCTCGACTGCGGGCAGTGCCCGCCGGCCTGCGGCGACGCGGCGTGCAACGGCGCGGAGACCTGCAAGACGTGCCCGGGCGACTGCGGGCAGTGCCCGCCGGCCTGCGGCGACGGTCAGTGCAACGGCAACGAGAGCTGCAAGAGCTGCAAGGCCGACTGTCTGGCGCAGTGCACCCCGTGCCCGTGCAAGGACCCGCCGGACCCGCAGAACTTCAACAACGTGTGTCACTGGGGCCCGAACACGCCGGGCTGCCCGCCGACGCAGCCGGGCGGCTACTGCGACCCGAACGGCGACGGCGGCTACGGCGACGGCGACTGGGACAAGGGCTACTTCGAATACAACGACAAGTGCCTCTGAGGTATCGTCGCCGCGCATGGCGCGGCACGCTGCCCTCTTCCTCCTGTTCTTCCTCTCGGGCATCAGCGGGCTGATCTACGAGTCGATCTGGTCGCGCTACATCCGGCAGTTCGTCGGCAGCGCCGCGACCGCGCAGGTGCTGGTGCTGAGCCTGTTCATGGGCGGCATGGCCCTCGGCGCGCTGCTGGTCGCGCGGCGCCTGGCGAGGATCCGGCGGCCGATCCGCGCCTACGGCCTGATCGAGGGCGGCATCGGCCTGTACGCGCTGGTGTTCCCGTGGCTGAGCGCCGCGGTCATGCGCCTGTGTTACGACGCGATCTTCCCGGCGCTCGGCGGCGGCCTGCTGATCGGCGCGGTCAAGTGGACGATGGCCGGCCTGCTGATCCTTCCGCCGTGCGTGCTGCTCGGCATGACCTTCCCGCTGATGAGCGCCGGCATCCTCCGCAGCGACCGCGCGCGCTCCGGCGAGATCCTCAGCTTCCTGTACTTCACCAACAGCATCGGCGCGGCCCTCGGCGCGCTGCTCTCGGGCTTCGTGCTCGTCGGGCGCCTCGGCCTGCCGGGCACGCTCGCCTGCGCCGCCGCGCTCAACCTCGCGATCGCCGCCGTCGCGCTCGCGCACCGCCGCGAGCACCCGGCGATCGCCGGCGAGCCCGCGGCCCCGGGCGCCACCGACCGCCGCGCCGGCCTCGTGCGCCTGCTGCTGCTGGTCTCGTTCGGCACCGGCCTGTCCTCGTTCATGTACGAGATCGGGTGGATCCGGCTGCTGTCGATGATCATCGGCAGCGCGACGCACTCCTTCGAGGTCATGCTGTCGGCGTTCGTGTTCGGGCTCGCCGTCGGCGGGCTGTGGGTGCGCGGCAAGATGGACCGCTTTCGCCGCCCCGAGCTCGTCCTCGGCTTCGTCCAGATCCTGATGGGCGTCGCCGCGATCGCCACGCTGCCGCTCTACGGCCTCGCGGTGAAGGCGATGGGCTGGCTGATGGTCAGCGACGCGCGCAGCGAGACCACGTGGCTGATGTTCAACGGGCTGCGCTACCTGCTGTGCCTGCTGATCATGTTCCCGGCGACCTTCTGCGCCGGCATGACGCTGCCGCTGATCACCCACCTGCTGCTCAAGCGCGGCGAGCCCGAGGGCGTCATCGGCCGCGTCTACGGCTTCAACACCTTCGGCGCGATCGCCGGGGCGACGCTCGCGGGCCTGCTGCTGATGCCGCTGATCGGCCTGCAGCGCGTGATCGTCGGCGGCGCGGTCGTCGACATCCTGCTCGGCCTCGCGCTGCTGCACGTCGAGCGCACCAGCGCCGACGCGCAGGCGGGCATCCGCCGGACCTTCACGCTGGCGTGCGCGAGCAGCACGCTGGCGGTCGTCTACGGCCTCGCGGTGGTGAAGCTCGACCCGATGGTGCTGTCGGCGACGGTCTACCGCCAGGGCCGCACGCGCCTCGGCGACGGCTACGAGCTGATCTCGCACGTCGACGGGCGCACCGCGACGGTCACGGTGATCCGCCTCAAGAACGAGCGCGAGTACCGGGTCATCTACACCAACGGCAAGCCCGACGCGTCGCTGGTGCTCAACCGCTACCCGCCCGGCCGCGACCCGGAGATCGGGCCCGACATCGCCGGCGACGAGCCCAACCAGATCCTCGTCGGCCTGATCCCGCTGGCGATCCGCCCCGAGGCCACCGACGCCGCGCTGATCGGCTTCGGCTCCGGCGTCACCAGCCACGTCCTGCTCGCCTCGCCGACGCTCGAGCGCCTCGACACCATCGAGATCGAGCCCGAGATGGTCGCCGGCTCGCGCAACTTCCACCCGGTCAACGAGCGCGCCTACAGCGACCCGCGCAACCACTTCTGGTTCGACGACGCCAAGGCGTTCTTCGCCGGCGCCGCGCAGCAGTACGACCTCATCGTCTCGGAGCCGACCAACCCGTGGGTCTCCGGCGTGTCGAGCCTGTTCACGGTCGAGTTCTACCGCGAGGTCAAGCGCTACCTGAAGCCGCGCGGCGTGCTCGCGCAGTGGCTGCAGGGCTACGAGCTCAGCAACGAGCTGCTGCTGACGGTGCTCGCGGCGCTCGACCAGGAGTTCAGCGACTACCAGGTGCTGCGCGTCGGCGACAGCGACTGGGTGATCCTCGCGGTCGCCGACGGCGACCTCGGCCAGCTCGCCGCGGCCCCGCTGCAGTGGCCCGCGCTGCAGCCGGAGCTCAAGGTCATCGGCGTCCACGACATCGGCCAGCTCGACAGCCTGCTGGTCGCCAACCGGGCCATCTTGCACCCCTTCCTCGCCGGCCGGCAGGCCAACTCCGACGCCCACCCGGTGCTGGACACCGGCGCCGAGAAGGCCCGCTTCATGCAGGACGCGGCCGGCCTGCTGCACTCGCTGCGCTGGACCCCGGCGCCGCTGGTCGAGGTCCTCGGCGGCCTCGAGCGCCGCCCCTACCCCACGAACGGGATCGGCGACCTCCGCGACCCGCACGTGTTCCTCGAGACCGAGCAGGCGCTCGCGCTGCTGCGCCTGTGGGACGACCACACCACGCAGATCGCCGAGAAGCTGACCGTATCGGTGATGAACGACTTCATCGACGAGCAGCGCAAGGTCGAGGCCGGCGCCCCCGACTGGGACACGTGGATCATCCGCACCTACGCGATCTACACCCAGACCTCGCCGCACGTGCGCGTCGCCGACTCGCCGTGGTGGGCGACCGTCCGCCGCACCGTCGAGGAGCGCGGCGCGCCCGAGGAGCTGCGCCTCGTCATCGACACCCTCGACGCGCTGCTGCGCCGCGACGGGCCCCGTTTGCAGCGCGGGCTCGACGCGCTGCGCGCGAGCGGCAGCACGCTGCTCAGCCCGGGCATGATGGCGATCGCCGGGATGATCGCGCTCGAGCTCGAGCACGCCGACCCCGAGACGCGGCGCAAGTTCGCGGCCGAGCGCATGAAGAGCGTCGCGGAGGACGAGTCCTCGGCGGAGAACTTCGCGTATCGGATCCTCAGCTCGTTCGCCGCGCGCTGATGAAGCCGCGCCCACGTGCTACACGGGACGCAGCCCGCGCGACAGGGTCTGGACCATCAGCTCGAGCTCGGCGTCGTCGTCCCACTCGCGCTCCGGCGCGATGACGTATCGCGTGATCAGATAGCCGGCGGCCGTGCTCAGGATCATGCGGATGATCGAGAAGTGCGGCGCGTCGACCAGCTCGCCGCGGGCCTGAAACCGCTGGATCGCCGCCGTCATCCCGGGCAGCAGGCGGCCGGCGACGTGCTTCTCGATCAGCGGCCGCAGCTCCGGGCGCAGCGGCAGCTCCTGCAAGAGGATGCGCAGGATGGGCAGCTCGCGGCGCACCAGCTCGAGGCGGTCGCGCAGCACCGTGCGCAGGAACTCCGCGAAGCTCGGGTACTCCGAGGTCATCAGCGTCTGAAAATTTCTGAGCGCCATCGGGGCGATGACGTGCTCGAGGAACGGCTCGACGATGTGGTTGAAGAGCAGCTGCTTGGTCTTGAAGTGGCGGAAGATCGTGCCCTCCGCGACCTCGGCCCGCCGCGCGATCTCGCTCGTGGAGGCCGCCTTGAAGCCGCGCTCCGCGATCACCTCGATCGCCGCGCGCAAAATGCGCTCCTGGCCCTTGCCCAGCGTCCGCGGCCCTCCGTCGCCTTCCATGGGGCCGTAGCGTAATGCGAGTGAGCACTCACTTGCAAGTCGGCGGGGGCCTCTGGCAGGGTGAGTGAGTACTCACTCTCATCGGAGGGGCCATGGAGACAGAGAGACTGGATGCGCTGGTGGTGGGCGCGGGACCGACGGGGTTGGCGATGGCGTGCGAGCTGCGGCGGCGCGGGCTGCGGGTGCGGGTCGTCGACGCGGCGGCGGAGGCGAGCCGGCATTCGAAGGCGCTGGTGGTGCAGGTGCGGTCGCTCGAGGTGTTCGAGCGGATGGGCGTGCTCGCGGAGGTCGAGGGTCGGTCGATCGCCGTGGCGGAGCTGCACATCATGGACGCCGATCGCGAGCTCGCGCACGTGAAGATCGCCAACTTGCCGGGGCGGTTCGCGGCGCCGCGGATGCTCGAGCAGAGCCAGACCGAGGCGATCCTCGAGGCGCGGCTCGCCGGGCTCGGCGTGCAGGTCGAGCGCGCCACGAAGCTCGTCGCGTACCGCGAGGACGGCGACGGCGTGCTCGCGACGGTCGCCGGGCCGCAGGGCGAGTCGACGATCGCGGCCGCGTGGCTGCTCGGCTGCGACGGGGCGCACAGCGCGGTCCGCCAGCTCGCGGGCATCCCGTTCGAGGGCTCGGTGTACCAGGACGTGTTCGAACAGGTCGACCTGAAGATCCGCTGGCAGCGGCCGCAGGGGCACGGCTACGGGTTCTTTCGCAAGCGCGGCCTCATCGTCTGCCTGCCGCTGCCGCGCGGCCGCCACCGCATCATGTGCATGGGCGGCGAGCACTCGCCGGGCGAGCCGACGCTGGCCGACTTCCAGCGCATGCTCGACGAGGTCTCGCCGGGCGCCGAGCTGTACGACCCGGAGTGGATCGTCCGCTTCCGCCTGCACCTGCGCATGGTCCCGCGCATGCGCGAGCGCCGGGCCCTGCTCGCCGGCGACGCCGCCCACATCCACAGCCCGGCCGGCGGACAGGGCATGAACACCGGCATCCAGGACGCCTTCAACCTGGCGTGGAAGCTCGCGCTCGTGCAGCGGGGCCGCGCCACACCTGACCTCTTGGACAGCTACGACCGCGAGCGCCACACCGCCGCCGCGGGGGTGCTGCGGCTCAGCGACGCGTTCTTCCGGCGCGCGCTGCGGGGCGGCACGACGTTTCGCTGGCTGCGCGGGCTGATGGTCCGGACCTTCGCGCGGCGGCCCGCGGTCCAGCGGCGCATGGCGCTGACGATCTCGCAGACGCGGGTCAACTACCGCGAGGCGGGCACCGGCGTCGACGCCCGCGGCTGGCCGCGGCCCGAGCCGCTGCCCGGCGACCGCGCCCCGGACGCGCCGATCACCTGCCCCGAGGGACAGGTCTCGCTGCACACGCGGCTCGCCGCGGTCCCGTGGTTCGCGCTGGTGCTCCTCGGCGAGCGCGCGGGTCCCGAGCTGCGCGCCGCGGGCGACGCGATCGCGGCGCGCTGGCCCGAGCTCGTCGAGGTCCTCGCCGCCGAACCGACTGACCGCGAGCTGCGGCGCGCGTACGCGGCCAGGGGCGACGAGCTGCTGCTGATCCGCCCGGACGGCCACATCGCCGCCCGCGCGCCGCTGGCCCGCGCCGACGCGATCGCCGGCTGCCTCGAGCGCCTGCTCGGCGCGCCCGCGTGAGCGCCGGTCGGCCGCTCAGCGGCGGACCCACGCGTCGCCGACGCGGTCGTAGGTCTCGGTGTACACGTCGTCGTCGGCGGGGGCGACCTGGCGCTCGATCTTCCCGTCGGCGGCGATCGTCCACTTCTCGTCCCACTTCTCGTCGCGGTCGAGGTCGATCTTCAGGCGATTCCAGCGCACGCGGTCGTCGCTGTAGAGGTTGACCTTGTAGGGCGTGCTGCCGGTCGCGTCCTTGATCTTCTCCTGCACCGGGGCCGTGAGCGCGCGCAGCACGTCGCTGTCGAGCGCGCGCACGTTCGGGCCGGCGGGCGCCGGGTCCGGCTGCGGCGTTGCCACCTCGGGCGCCCTGGCCCCCGGCCCCGCGGCGCCGCCCTCGGACCACACGTCGCCGAGGCGCCGCAGCTCGCGGGTGTAGTTGTCGTCGTCGTTCGGGGAGATCTGGCGGACGACGATGCTGCCGTCGAGCGACCACTTCTCGTCCCACTTCTCGTCGCGGTCGTGGTCGACCTTGGCGCGGGCCCACTTGCCGCCCTCGTTGTAGACGTTGATCTTCGAGCCCTGACCGCCTGTGACGTCCTTGAGCTTCTCCTCGCTCGCGGGGCCGCCGAGCGTCGCCAGCAAGTAGGCCTCCGGGCTCTGGCCGCCTACCGTGCCGGTGACCGTCGGCACCGCGGCGGCCGGCTGCCCGAGGTTTTGGACCGCCACGATCTGGGCGGCCGCGTCGTGGGCCGCGGACTCGCGCGCGCGTCGCTCGGCCTCGGCGTGCATCGCCACGCCGTTGGCGATCGCGCGGTCCTCGAACTGCTTGCGCTGGACCGCGGCCGCCTCGTCGCGCTTCGCGTTGCAGCTGTGAAACTGCCACACGCCCACGCCCAGCAGGCCGAGCCCGCCCGTGATCACCAGCGCCCGAAACGTCTTGTACTTCATTCTCCGCCCTCCATCAGCGCCGCGCGCACGGCGGCGTCGTCGGCCGCCTCGCGCGGCATCATCCCGCGAGAGATCGGCACGGTGCAGTTGCAATAACGATAGCGGCACGGGCTCGGGCCCGGCGCCAGCGCGAAGCTCCCGTCGAGCAGGTTGCCGAGGCGCTCGACCCGGTAGCGGCGCGCCGGATAGCAGCGGTACGCCTCGCCGCGGTCGTCCACGATGAAGTAGCGCGACCCGGCCCAGCACGGCTGACCGCCGAAGTCCGGCGCGACCTGCCCGGTCCGGTTGTGCCCGCCGAGCGCGACCAGCTGGCGCAGCTGCGCCGGCTCGTAGTCGATCACCGCCCGACCCTGCTTCTCCGGCTGAACCTTGAAGGTGACGCCGGCGGCCTTGAACCTGTCCGAAAGACCAGGCAGCAGCGGGAGCGTCGCGCGGGTCGCCACGCAGGTGACGCACAGCGAGGCCCCGGCCGGCAGGCGCGCGAGCACCGAGGCGCAGCGGGCGAGGAAGCCGGACAGCGTGTCGGGCTTGCCGGGGGCGTCGTCGATCGCCACGTAGTCGAGGTGCAGCGAGCAGCTCAGCACGCCGAGGCGCTCGCCGACGGCGTCGAGGAAGGCCGCGAGGCGCTCCGGCTTCGCCGAGAAGTTGGTGACGACGCTGACGGTCCAGCCGAGGTCGGCGAGGCCGCGCACGGCGGCGAGGAAGTCGGGGTGCACGAACGGCTCGCCGCCCGAGAGCTTGATCTCCCACGCGCCGGGGAGCCGGGCGAAGGCCGCCAAAAAGAGCGGGAGGTCGCGGGCCCAGCGGCCGCGGTCGTCGAGGAAGCGCTGCGTGCAGTAGCCGCAGCGGTAGTTGCAGCTCGTGTTCATGTTCCACGAGATCACGCCGCGCTCCGGCTCGGGCGGCGCCGGCCAGACCGGGCGCGCCGGCAATTCGGGCAGCGGCTCCCGCTTCACGCGCCCTCCTCCGCGCCGTGGCTCCAGCGCATCGGCACGCCCTCGATCATGCCGCGGTTGGCCGGCACGGCGCACGGGCACATCGCGTAGCCGCAGCGGTGCGGACCTGTCCTCAGGGCCAGGTCCTCGGCGTACACCGCACCGAGCGCGCCCTCGCCGTGGCGCCGCGCCGAGCGGCACGACCACGCGGTGCCGTCCTGCAGCAGCACGAAGTAGCGCGCCCCCGCGTAGCAGGCCCGGCCGGTGTACGCCGGCGCGAGGTTGGCGCTGCGCTGCTGGGCCGCGAGCTCGAGGTCGCCGACGATGCGCCGGACCCACGCCATGTCGGCGTCGTCGTAGGCGTGGCGCTCGCCCTTGACCTTGAGCCACTGCGGGAAGAAGCGGAAGCCCGCGGCCTCGACCCGGGCCTTCGCGTCGGCGACCGCGGCGAGGCGGCCGGGGACCAGCACGCTGTTGACGACGATGCGCGCGTCGGCGTGGACCGCGGCGCGCAGCACCGCGAGCCGCGCGAGGAACTCCGCGACCGCGGTGAACTCGAGGTGCAGGCTGGCCGAGACCACGCCGAGGCGCCCGTGGGTGAGCGCCGCGAAGCGCTCGAGCGCGCGGGGCGGGGCCGACAGGTTGGTCAGCGTGCTGACCGTGTGCGGCGTCCGCATCAGGCCGGGGAGCACGTGGCGCAGGAAGCGAGGCGACGCGAACGGCTCGCCGCCGGTCATCTTGACCTCCCAGCGGCCGGGCAGCGCCGCGAGGACCGCGAGCGCGCGATCGATGTGCTCGTCGCTCGGGTAGCCGACGCGGTGCTTGCGGCTCTGGATGCAGTAGCTGCAGTCGTAGTTGCAGTGGCCGCAGATCTGCCACTCGACGGTCGGCGCGTGCGCCCACGGCGGCGCGGCCGGCCAGTCCTCGAGGACATGTTCGTTCGTACCTGTCCCCACGGACAGCAGCGGAAGTCGCCTCACGGCAGCACCCGCAGCGCGGTCCGGCCCGCGGCGATCGTCGGCGCGTCGCCGGGGCCGCGGCCGGTCGCCGCGAGCCAGCGGTCCTCGCCGTACACCCGGCGAAACCGCTCCGACAGCTTGACGTTCTGGTTGAACTTCCCGCACTGCGCGCAGCCGGCGAAGTACTGCCCGGCGCGCAGGCGGGCCCGCAGCGCCGTCCAGGCCGGCCCGCGCCAGAGTTTTGAAAAACCGTCGCGGAGCTGGCCGACCTCGACCTCGGTGTTGCAGCAGTAGAGCACCGCGCCCTCGACGGTGACGCGGCTGTAGTGATAGCCGAGGAAGCAGCCGACCTCGGCGATCGGCGCGGTCGACTCGCCGCCGGTGCGAAGCTGCTGTTCGAACACGTCGAGGTTGTGCGCGACGCCCAGCGCGGCGGCCCGCTCGCGCGCCGCCGGGACGCCGCGGTCCAGCAGCGCCGCGCGCTGCTCGGCGGAGATCTGGACCGCCTCGGTGCCGCCGCGCAGCGACGCGAGCTTGAAGTTGATCTGCGCCGCGGCGAACGCGTGGGCCTGCTCGATCATCGCCGGCAGCTCGTGGGCGTTGACGCCGCAGATCACCTGCACGTGCTTGTCGCGGCGCCCGGCCGCGCGCAGGCGGTGCAGCGCGGCCTGCAGGCGGGCCCAGTGCATCGCCGAGAACGACGGGTGAAACGCGAGGTACGACGCCTCGCTCGCGCCCTGGACCCCGATCAGCAGGCTGTCGACGCCGATCTCGACGACGCGCTCGACGTCCGCGGCGACGAGGTTGGTGATCACCGTCAGGTGGAGCCCGCGGCGCTTGATGTCGGCGAGGATCTCGTAGACCGCCGGGTGCGTGAACGGCTCGCCCATGCCCGACACGATCACCGCCTCGAGCCCGCCGAGGCCCGCGATGTCGTCGAGCAATTCGGCGAGCGCGGCCGGGTCGGCGCGCTGACGCTTCCACGCGGTCGACGGCGCCGCGCGCAGGTGCGGGCTGTGGTCCCAGCACGTCACGCAGTCGGTGTTGCAGCTGTTCGTGATGTCGAGGTGGACCGTCTGCGGGCCGAGGCGGACGAGCCCGTCGTCGAGGCTCTGCAGGCGCTGCTTCGCGGGCGACACGGCGGCGGCCATCATCCCACACCCCCGCGCAGCCGGGCCCGCGCGCGCGCGAGCAGGCCGGCGTTGCCGCCGCGTGGGTCACTCTCGGGGCCGAGCTCGGACTGGGCCTCGACGAGCAGGCGGGCGACCGCGAACACGTCGCGCCCGGCGGACAGCCCGGCGTCGAGCAGCGCGCACAGCTGCCTGGCGAGCTCGACGGGGCCCCACTCGCGCTCGCCCGCGAGGGCGCCGAGCAGCAGCGGCGCGGCCGACCACTGCTCGGCGAGGCCGGGGAACTCGAGCAGGAGCGCGAGCGACTCGGCCACGGACTCCGGCGCGGCCGCGCGCGGCGCTCGCAGCTTGCGGGTCCACAGCGACGCGACCCGCAGCAGCGTCGCGGCCGGGACCTCGCGCGCCTGCGCGCCGCGCAGCAGGTCGATCGCGGCGTCGAGCTCGAGCGCGCCGCGATCGACCGCGTCGCGCCCGACGTGCAGCGCGCACGCGAGGTCGACCGCCGCCGCGAGCTCGACCCCGAGGCCGCCGAGCTCGGCGAGCGCCGCGTCGTCGACGACCTCGCGCGCGTGGCGGAGCAGCGTCCGCGGCAGCGACAGCGCGAGCAGCTCGATCGCGGCGTCGCGGGCGTGGTTGTCCGGCACGTACGCCCGACCGGCGGCCCGCAGCGCGGCTGCTGTCTCGGGCTCGAGCACCGCCGCGATCGCGGCCTGCAGCCCCGCGGAGTCGTCGAGGCTGGCCACCCGCGCCGCGCCCGCGCGCACCAGCGCGTCGACGCGCGCGGCCTGGTCGTCGGCGATCTTGGTCTGCGGCACGAACACCGTCGGCACGCCCGCGAACAGCAGCTCGTGCGCGGTGTTGAAGCCCGCCGCGCAGATCGCCGCGTCGACGCCGAGGAGCTGCTCGCCGAGGCCCGGCTCGGTCCACCACGTCACCCGCGGCCCGCGGCGCGGCGTCCCGCGGTACAGCGGCCCGGCCGCGAGCACGAGGTGCAGCCGCGGGTCGCCGGCCAGCAGCTCGGCTGTCCTCTGGAACAGCTGCGTCGCGCCCGCGTCCCCGCCCCCGCCGGCGGAGACCAGCACGCAGCACGCGTCCGGGGCGACGCCGAGGGCCTGGCGGGCCGCCGCGCGCGGGCGCAGCTCGAACCGCTCGGCGCGCATGATCGGCCCGGTGAACGCGACGCGGCGCGGGTCGAGGCCGAGCGCCTCGGCGCCGCCGTCGTCGGCGACGGCCGGCACGATCACGCGGTCGTACAGCCCCGCGACCGCGCGAAACGCCGCCTGCTGGCCGATGTCGGCCTTGACCGGGCGCAGCACCAGCGCGCGGTGCTTGCACAGGTCGAGCGCGCCGAGCAGCTCCTGGAACGAGCCGTTCGGGAACGTGTCGACGATCAGCAGGTCGGGCCGCAGCAGCGCGAGCGAGTGCCAGATCCACTGCTTGGCGAGCGCGAGGTAGGCGAGCTTGTTGACGCCCGCGGCCTCGACCACCGACTTGCTCGGCAGCTTGAACGCCGCGAAGCCCTCGTGCCACAGCCAGGTGTCGGCCTCGGACGTGGTCAGGAACCAGTGCTGCGTGGCGACCCCGCAGAAGCTCGCGTAGCGCCGCAGCCAGCGGTGGATCGCCACCTGCCGCGCGACGTGTCCGAGCCCGCTGCCGTTGACCGCGTAGCTGACCAGGCTGAGGCTGCGCGGCAGGTCGCTCATCTCAGCTCCCGTCGGTCATGCGCATGTCGTCGACGTCGTCCGCGCGCTCGGCCACCGCCGCGACCGCGTGGTCGTGGTAGCCGTCCGGGAACCGCTCGTGGTGGTGCTGGACCTCGGGGATGAAGTCGCCGTCGATGCGGCCATCCGTGATCAGGTCCCACCACAGGAAGTCCTGGGCGAGGCTGCCGCGCTCGTAGCTGTGGAAGCTGTGCACCGTCGTCCGCGTCTGCTCGTAGCGCTCGCGGCGCTTGACGAACGCCGCCGGTCGGCCGTGGAAGCGCTTGGTCATCTTGGCCCCGTCGAACTGCTTGCCGGCGTTCTTCGGGCGGCTCAGCTTGGCGATCTCGCGGCTGTTGCGGGCCTGGATCGCCTGGACCTGCGCGCGCGGCTCGTGGATGTAGCGCTGGGCCGCGGCCTCGAGGTAGCGGCGCTGCGCCGCGAGCCCCGCCAGCCGCTGCAGCGCGATCGTCACCGCCGACGCGCCGGGGAACAGCTGCGCGATGCGATCCTCGCCGAGCGGCTGCAGGTGGGCCCGCACGCGCCCGCGCACCGCCGCGAGCCGGCGCTGCGGCATCTGCTCGAGCCCGAGGACGGCGTCGTCGTGCTGCCGCTCGAGCGCCTCGACCTGCGCCGCGCGCCCGGCGATCTCGTTGCGCTCGACCTGCAGCACGCGCGCGGCGGACTCGGCCTCCTCGACCTTGCGCAGCAGCCCGGCGTGGTCGGTCACGCCGAGCGCGGGGCCGAAGGCCTCGACGAGCTCGTCGGCCTCCTTCCAGTCGCGGTAGTACGACAGCGACCACCAGCGCCCGGCGTAGTTCTCGGTCCCGTAGCCGCCGCGGATCAGGCGGGCCCAGCGGGAGTCGGCGTGCAGCGGCTCGTACACCGCGCGCAGCGGCGCGAGCAGCTCGTCGAACTCCGCCAGCCGGATCGAGCACTCGTTGCGGATGCCCTCGCGGTTGCGATACTGCGGCGCGGCCGCGGCCTGGTCGCGCAGCCCCTCGAGGCGGGCGACCTCGGCGCGCGTGCCGGCGGCGATCGCCTCGGACCCGATCGCGTGGAGCCCGGTCACCAGCGCCAGCGCGTCGAGGCGCCCCGGCTCGAGGTCAGGGACCAGCACGGCGCCGAGGTGCTCCCACGCGTCGGCGACCTGCGCGTCGAGCCTGCGCAGGTCCTCCCGGTGCTCGCGCAGCCGGTCCTCGTACCAGCCCGACTCCTCGGCGAGCCGACGGTTGTCGGCGTGGGCCGCGTTGAGCACCTCGCGCGCCGACCACGGCCGCGTCACGCCGCACCCCCGCGGCGCCGCGCGACCTCGTCGAGGAACCGCGCCGCCGCCCAGCGCAGCGTCGCGGCGTCGGGCACCTCGGCCTCGTCGATGATGAAGAAGAACAGCTCGCCGCGGTCCATGCGGGCGGCGAGGCGCGTCATCTCGTCGGGGGCGAGGTCCTTGCGGTCACCTGCCTCGGAGGACAGGTATTCGAAGCCGACGCGACGCACGGGGTCCCAGCCGTCGGCGTTGAAGGCGACGTCGTCCTCGGCGAAGTCGACCTCGGCCAACGTCTGGTAGCCGCGCTCCCGGAACACCGCGTGCAAGATCTCGCAGCCCTCGGCCTCGCCCAACATCGCCGCAGGATGTCAGGCGGGCGCGGGCCTGTAAAGCCGCTCACGGCGCGCGTGCGGCCGTGAGCACATGCGCGCCGGGCTGGAGCTTGACCGTGAGTGTGCCGCCGAGCGCGTCCGTGTACGTCCAACCATCCTTCGCTGCGGCGAGCGCCGCCGCGTCGGCGCGCTCGGTCAGCGCCGCGTCGCCGTCCATGACCCCGGAGATCTTCGGCGCCGCGATGACCTCGAGGGTCGCGCCGTCGTCGACGCCGAACACCCCGCCCGGCGTGAACGCCAGCTCGAGCGCCGCGTCCGTCAACCGCTGCTCGATCCGCGCGCCGTCGTAGACGTCGAAGCGCGTCGCCTCCGCCGCCGGCACGACGCGGACATACAACGACCCCGGCGCGCCGGCGAACGAGTCGACCGAAGGATCGGTGGTCGGCGACAGCGTGTCGATCGTCGGCCGCAGCAGCGGCACGATGCCCCCGGCCCGCTGAAACAGCGGCAAGGTCGCGAGCGGCGCCGCGACCGTGACCTCGCCGCCGCCCTCGCGCAGCTCGCCCGTCCACCAGTCGACCCACCCGCCCGGCGGCAGCGTCAGCGCGCGCTTCGTCGCCCCGCGCTCGACCACCGGCGCGACCAGCAGCTCGTCGCCGAGCAGGTACGTGTCCGCCGGGTGCACGCCGAGCTCGGGGTACGCCAGCCCCAGCGGCCGCTGCAGCGGGCGCCCGTCGTCGGCGAGCCGCTGCGCGTAGGTCCACACGTACGGGAACAGGCGCATGTGCAGCCGCGCGTAGTCGCGATACCAGCCGAGCATCTCGTCGTCGCCGCCGTTGAGCTCCCACGGCATCTGGCTCGCGCTGTTGCCGACCTGCATCACCGGGGTGAGCGCGGTGAACTGGAACCACCGCGTGAAGGTCTCGCGGTCGGGCGGCGAGTGGCGGTAGCCGCCGGTGTCGGAGGCGAAGAACGGGAAGCCGCTCGGGCCGAGTCCGAGGGACGCGGCGACGGCGGCCGGGAGCCCGCCGACGGCGACGTACTGCTCGCCGTCCTCGTCGACGACCTCGCGGTGCTTCGCCATGTTCGCGTCGAGGTCGCCGGGCCAGATCACGCTGACGTTTCGTTGGTCGCCCCAGGTGCCCGCGCGCGCGAGCAAGAAGCCGCCCGCGGCCGGCAGCGTCTCGGCGTAGACGCGGTGGTAGAGCAGCTTGTAGCCGCGGTGCATCGTCCGCTCGTCGCTGCCGTCGGCGAACTCCCACGGCGTGCGCGCGCCGCCGAGGCCGACCGTGACGTCCTCCGCGTAGTCGAGCTTGAAGCCCTCGACGCCGGCGTCGGTGTAGCCGCGGATCAGCTGCTGCCACCACGCGAAGGCCGCGACGTTGGTCAGGTCGATCGGCTCGCCCCACGGCGACGTCAGCAGCGCGGTCTTCGGCGGGAAGTAGCCCTGCGCCTCGGCCTCGCCGCGCAGCGCCGCCGCGGCCGGCACGTCCTCGATGTACGGCACGTGCCAGAGCCCGAGGCGAAACCCGAGCGCGTGGATCTTCGCGGTCATCGCCGCGGCGTCGTCGAACTTCGCCGGGTCCCAGTCGAACACCCCGACCGCGCTCGCGTACGGCCGGTCGATCCAGATCGCGGACGTCGCCAGGTCGAGCGCGCGGATCTGGGCGATGTCCGCCTCGACCTGCGCCTGGTCCTCGTTCTCGTCGCGCCAGATCCACGGCCCCAGCGCCCACGGGGCCGGCAGCAGCGGCGCGCCCGTGGTCGCGTAGTAGTGGCGCACGACGTCGAGCGGGTGCGCCGCGGCGTACAGATGAAACTCGAGCCCCGCCGCCGCGCCCGCGCCGACCCCGAACGTCGCCGCCACGCGGTCGTCCTGCGCCGCCGCGACGTCGAACACCGCCGGATACGCGCTGGCGACGAACATGCCCCACCCGCGCGTCCCGATCACCAGCGGCACCGGCACGTGCGCCTCGTTGTACTTGCCCTCGAGGTCGGCGTCGTACTCGAGCTGCAGCGCCCGCACGCGTCCGCGGTGCTCGGGCGCGTCGAAGTGCTCGCCGAGGCCATAGAACCCCTCGTGCACGTCGACCACCGGGCGCAGGCGCAGGAACGCCAGCGGCGGCCCGCCGGGCTCGGGCACCAGGCTCGCCGCGAAGCGCCCGGGCGCGACCTCGGTCACCGTCAGCCGCGCACTCGCGTCCTCGGCGAAGCGCAGGCGCAGGTCGACCGCGGCGTCGCCCGCGAGCGGCTCGGCGGACACGACATCGAGCCAGCGATCGGGCTGCAAATACACCGGGTCGTACGACAGCGCGTCGTCGATCGCCGCGACCGCGCCGAGCTGCAGACCGTCGGCCGGGAAGCGCAGCAGCACGTCGTCACCGCGCCGCAGCACGAGCGCCAGATCTTCCCACGTGACGGTGATGGGCCCCACCTCGTCGCCGTCGGTCTCGCTCGCGCCGGTGGTCGGCGCCGCGGTCCCGTCTCCGCTCTCCGAACCACCGCTCGCGCCGCTGCTCGCGTCGCCTTCGGTGCTGCTGCCGGCGCCGCCGTCGACGGTCTCGCCGCCGCCGCCGCACGCGACCGCCAGCAGCGCCACCGCGAGCGCGCCCTGCGTCCGCGCGACCTCCCTGGCGAATTTCCTGCGGACCTCGCTACCGACCTCGCTGTGGATCTTCCCGCAGATCTTCTGCGCGCGCTCGATCATGCCCTGTGCCTCCATGAACTCATTATCGAGCGGCGCCGGATCTGTCCACGGTGATCGTGCGGGGCGGGCCGGCGGTGTACCCTGGGGCTCCGCTCGCATGTCCAGCGAACCGGAAATTGCCGCGAAGACCCGCTTCGCCCTGGGGGTCCTCGCCCTCGTCGGGCTCGTCGCCGTCGCGGTGTTCGCCGAGAGCACCCACCGCCTCGTCACCGCCGGCTACTGGCAGTACGCGTTCATCACCGGCGTCAGCTCGATCTACCTCGTCGTGCTCGCCTCCGCCGTCGTCGCCCTGCGCCGCGGCCGGCTCACCTCCGCGATGGAGCGCGTCTACGCCATCACCGCGGTGGCGATGCTCCTCAGCCCGCTGTGGCTCGAGCAGGTCGAGACGATGTTCGCCGCGGCGTTCATCTTCTTCATCCTCGTCACCGCGCCGCGCCTGCTCTCGCTCGACCGCGCCGACCGCTGGGTCTACCTCGCGTGCGGCACCGGCATCCTGACCAGCGCCGCGGAGCTGCTGCCGCTCGCGACCCGCCTGCCGCCGCACCTGCAATACGACCTGCCGTTCGAGCTGACGGTGCTCGCGGCGATGACGGCCTTCGCGCTGCTGGCGTTTCGCGACGCGCGGCGCTTCCCGGTCCGCACCAAGCTGGTGCTCGCGTTCCTGGTCGTCGCCCTCGGCCCGCTGGCGATCGTCAGCTACGACGCGAGCCGCAAGGTCGTCGCCGCCGAACAGGACGCGGTGCGCGACGAGCTGGCCGACGGCGCCGCCGCGACCGCGTTCCTGTGGTCGACCTGGTTCGACCACCAGAGCGACCGCATCGCCCGCATCTCCGAGAGCCACACCGTCCGCCAGGCCTGCGACGTCCCGCAGACCGTCCGTGAAGCGGCGCGCAAGCTCGGCACCGTCACCCCCGAGTTTCGCGGCCTCGGCCTGTGGGAAGCCGACGGCGAGCTCGTCCTCGCGGTCGGCCAGCCGCCCGCGCGCCCGAGCCTGCCGCCCGCCGCCGTCGGCCGCGGCCCCGACGGCGGCGTCGTGCTCGCCCACCCCGCCTGCGACGGCGGCGTGGTCGCGCTCGCGCTGCAGGCCGGCGCGGTCGAGGCGTGGGCCCGCGCCGCCGCGGGCCGCCACGACGCCGAGGTGCTGGTCCTCGACGAGGACGGCAAGCGCATCGCCGGCCCGCCCGACCCGGCCGCGCTCGGGGCGATACCTGTCTTCAAGGACATGTCCGTACGGCCATTCTCGCTGACCCGCGAGATCGTCGCCGACGGCGAGCCGACGCCGCCGCGGCTGCTCGAGCTCGGCGACGGCCAGCTCGCCGCCGTCGCGGCCGTCGCCCCCGCCGGCTGGACCGTCGCCCTGGTCCGCGACGGCGCCGCGCTGCGGGCCGCGATCGCCCGCCAGAAGCGCGAGGTCCACGTCTTCACGCTGATCGCGGCGATGTTCGCCAGCATCGCCGCGCTGCTGCTCGGCCACGCGCTCGCGGCCCCGCTGCGCCGGCTCTCGGCGGCGCTGACCCGCTTCACCTCGGGCGAGACGGCCGTGCGCGCCGAGGTCCGCTCGCAGGACGAGATCGGCATGCTCGCCGCGCAGTTTAACCAGATGGCCGCGCAGGTCGGCGGCCTGCTGCACTCGCTCGAGCACCAGGCCCAGCGCCTGCAGGCCGAGGTCACCGTGCGCGCGGCCCAGGAGGAGCGGCTGCAGGTGCTAAACGGCGAGCTGAGCGCGGCGCGCGACCAGGCGCTCGCCGCCAACCGGGCCAAGAGCACGTTCCTCGCCCACATGAGCCACGAGCTGCGCACGCCCCTCAACGCGATCATCGGCTACGGCGAGCTCATCCAGGAGATCTGCGAGGAGCGCGACTTCTCCGACATCGGCGACGACACCCGCAACATCGTCCGCTCCGCCCACCACCTGCTCACGATCATCAACGACATCCTCGACCTCTCGAAGATCGAGGCCGGCAAGCTCGACATGGTCGTCGACGACTTCGACGTCGCCGCCCTCGCCCAGGAGGTCGCCGAGACCGTCGCGCCGATGATCTCCGACAACAAGGACACCCTCGTCGTCCGCGTCGAGGCCGCCGACACCCACATGCGCAGCGACCGGACCAAGCTGCGCCAGGCCCTCCTCAACCTGCTCAGCAACGCGGCGAAGTTCACCGAGCGCGGCAAGGTCGAGCTGACGGTCCGCCACGAGACCATCGCCGGCGTCCCCTGCCACATCTTCAGCGTCGCCGATGAGGGCGTCGGCATCCCCGAGGCCGCCCTCGCGACCCTCTTCGACCCCTTCACCCAGGTTGTCTACCCCCAGGTCCGCAAGCGCTCCGGCACCGGCCTCGGCCTCGCCATCACCCGCCGCCTGTGCTGGATGATGGGCGGCGAGATCGACGTCGAGAGCGTGGCCGGCAAGGGCTCGACGTTCACGATCTGGATCCCCTCCACGTATCGATCGCTCGGGAGCAGCGAGTCGTGGCGGCCGCTGCGGAACAAGGGCGGGCCGTCGCGGCACTCGGGCCCGGTGCCTCGCGTCGGTCTCTAGCCGCGCGCTCGCGGCCGCGCCCGGACCCAGAGCAGACGGTGCGGCGTGGCGACCACGGCCCGGCGCTCGTCGACGCCGCTTGTGGATGGCGCCGCCGCCGAGATATCGTGGCGACTCGATCCTGGAGGCCTCTCGTATGACACGTGTCCCTCGCCTCAGTCGCGCGCTCGCGACCCTCGGGCTCATGACCGGCCTCGCGCTCGGATGCAACGGGCTCGGCGGCGGCGACGAAGACAGCTGCGTCTCGACCCGCGAGTTCTTCGCCGCCGAGGCGTGGACGAAGGTGATGGGCACCAAGTGCATCACCTGTCACGGGCCCGCCGGCATCGCCGAGGAGAAGAACGCGGAGTTTCGCCTGCTGCCGTCGTCGTACCCCGGCTTCATGGACGCCAACTTCGAGTCGGCGAAGACCAACGCGAGCGTGTCGTACGACGGGCTGTCGGCGCTGCTGGCCAAGCCGACGGCGAAGACGATGCACGGCGGCGGCGCGGTGATCGCCGAGGGCAGCGAGGAGTATCGCATCCTCGCCGAGCTGGTCGACCAGCTGAAGGCGCCGGTCGAGTGCGACGACGGCGACGTCGCGCAGCTCGCGGGCGTCGTGCTGCTGAGCCCGACGGAGACGCTGCGCAAGGCGAGCCTGCACCTGGTCGGGCGCCTGCCGACCGCGGAGGAGCAGAAGGAGGTCGAGGCCGGCGGCGAGGAGGCGCTGGCGGACGCGGTCCGCGGGATGCTCGAGGAGGACGCGTTTTACGACCGCCTCGGCGACATCTTCAACGACCTGCTGCTGACCGACCGCTACACGGTGTACACGGGCTTCGCGGTCGACCTGCTCAACGAGGAGGACTTCCCGAACGCCGGCGCGTGGTTCGACGACCTCGACTACGAGGACCCCAAGAAGTTCCTGATCAACCTCTCGGTCGCGCGCGAGCCGATCGACCTGATGAACTACGTGGTCCGCAACGACCGGCCGTTCACGGAGATCCTGACGGCCGACTACACCGTCGTGAACCCGTACTCGGCGGCGCTGTACGGGATCGCGGCCGACTTCAAGGATCCGACGGACTACCGCGAGTTCAAGGAGGCGAAGCTGTCGATCACCCGCGAGGGCAAGAAGCTCGGCTTCGCCCACGCCGGCGTGCTCAGCTCGCCGATGTTCCTCAACCGCTTCCCGACCACGCCGACCAACCGCAACCGCCACCGCGCGCGCATGGTCTACAAGCTGTTCCTGGCGACCGACATCCTGCGCATCGGCGAGCGGCCGATCGACCCGACGCAGTCGCTCGACTACCAGAACCCGACGCGCGACGACACGAAGTGCAACTTCTGCCACAAGGTCATCGACCCGGTCGCCGGCGCGTTCCAGAACTGGGACGACTACGACATGGAGAAGCTGGTCCCGGGCCGCGAGTGGTACCCGGAGATGTTCGCGCCCGGCTTCAACGACGAGGACATGCCCAAGGCCGAGTTCCCGCGCGCGCTGCCCTGGCTCGGCGAGCGCGCGGCCAAGGACCCGCGCTTCGTCATCGGCGCGGTGTACACCGTCTACCGCGCGCTGACCGGCCAGGAGCCGCTGACCTACCCCGCCGACCCCGAGAGCCCGACCTACGGCGCCGAGCTGTCGGCGTGGCAGACCCAGGACGCGCTGCTGCGCGAGGTCGGCGACGCCTTCGTCGCCGACGACCTCAACCTCAAGACCGTCGTCGAGCGCATCATCGTCAGCCCGTACTACCGCGGCGTCACCACGGAGGACGAGCCGGCCGAGGACGAGCTCGGCAAGCTCGCCGCCGTCGGCACCGCGCGGCTGTCGACGCCGGAGCTGCTCTCGCGCAAGATCGAGGCGGTCACCGGCGTCCGCTGGCTGCGCCCGTGGGACCTCGCCGACTACCTGACCACCGACTACAAGGTGCTCTACGGCGGCATCGACTCGGACTCGATCACGCAGCGCCTGACCCACCAGAACGGCATCATGTCGAGCGTCGCCTCGCGCATGGCCAACGAGGTCGCGTGCGCGGTGACGGCGTACGACTTCTCGCGGCCGGCGAAGGACCGCAAGCTGTTCCCGAAGGTCACGCTCGAGCACTACCCGGAGGACAGCAACGGCGCCGCGGTGCCGGCGGCGGTCGCCGACATCAGGGCCAACATCCAGTACCTGCACGCGCGGATCCTCGGCGAGGAGCTCGACATCGCCGACCCGGAGATCGACCGCACCTACGCGCTGTTCCTCGAGACCTGGGAGGAGGGCGCGGCCAACGTCGCCGCCGGCAAGGAGAACGCGTGGCTGAGCTGGTGGTGCATGGCCCGCGTCGACCCCAACACGCAGGCCGAGCTGCCGATGGACCAGCAGATCAGCGACGACACCGGCTACACCGTCCGCGCGTGGATGGCCGTCATCACCTACCTGCTGTCGGACTACCGCTTCCTCTACGAGTAGGATCCCAGGAGAACGTCATGGACCGCCGCAACTTCTTCAAGATCGCCGCGATGACCGGGCTCGCCGTCTCCGCCCCGTTCGGGCTGCGCCGCGCGCTCGCCCAGCCGGATCCGTACAAGGGCCCGTTCTTCGTGCTCGTCAACGCCGGCGGCGGGTGGGACCCCGTCTACCTGTGCGACCCGAAGCCGATGGGCGCGCTCAACCGCCGCTACGACGGCCCCGCGACCGCCGGCAAGATCAGCTACGCGCCGATCGCCATCGACGACGCCTCGCTCGGCCTCGAGCCCGGCGGCAGCGCGTACCTGCTGTCGAACCAACAATTTTTCGAAAAATACGGCCCGCAGCTGACGGTGCTCAACGGCGTCGACATGGCGACCAACAACCACGACGGCGGCTCGCGGGCGACGTGGTCGGGCCGGCTCGCCGAGGGCGTGCCGAGCTTCGGGGCGATCGTCGCGGCCACGCGCGCGCCGGACAGCTCGCTGGCCTACATCAGCAGCGGCGGCTACGACGCGACCGAGGGCCTCATCCCGCTGACGCGCATGAGCAGCATCGACGCGCTGCGCCGCGTCGCCTACCCCAACCAGACCGACCCGCAGGACCCCGAGACCGAGCTGTACCACTCGAGCTCGACGGCCGCCCGCATCCGCAAGTACCAGGCCGAGCGCCTCGCGGCCCAGG
>Ga0075163_10001921_pt1 | contig 28086 bp, 24 predicted proteins | sample JI1023141ADNA_FD_71478 | JGI IMG/M metagenome (GOLD analysis project Ga0075163, IMG submission 71478) | Wastewater effluent complex algal communities from Wisconsin, to seasonally profile nutrient transformation and Carbon sequestration -... | ecosystem: Engineered > WWTP > Effluent > Algae...
AAAAGAAGTTAGTTCAATTGAGTGGGATTTAATGGCTGTAAAAGCTTGTTCTGATGTAACTGCTGCTAGTTCACTCTCACGAGATTGTTTTAGCCGGGTTTGGGTTCTATTTAGATCTTCATCTAAGCGAGCAGGATGACACATTAACTCGCTTACTCCTTCTCCTACCTCTGCTAAAAGCCTAGGCATTAGTTCAGGAGTTAAGCTACCTGTAGCAATAAAGCCTTGAAAATAATCAGGATATAGTATGCTAGTAGTGCGCATACGTTTAAGAAAAATAGAGTAATAATAGTCTAGCATTCGGCTTAGTAGATATTTTTTACTAATATCTAAAGTTGGATATTTTCCAAACACTTGTTGGAGTTGTTTAACTTTACATTGCTCAAAGGGTTTACGAATATAACGAATTTTATATTCTTCAGCCACTTGAATTACTGCATCTAGTACTTTAGGGTGAGCATGTGAGTGTTTATGAGAATCACAATGCGAGATAGTTAACCCTAAACCAAGTAGTTTGTCTAGTTGAGCGCGTAGTTCAGTTACGATTTCTATATATTTAGCTTGACCAGAAGTCATAAGCCACATAAAACTAGTTAAAGTACGAGGGAAACAGTCGTTGCTATCTAAAAGAGAACGAATTTGAGATGGTTTTGCTGTGGCAGGTTCTCCAATTAAAACAAGATGACATCCTAAACTTAAATTTGGTGCGTCTTTTAGCCTTGCTAGACCATCATTAAGCGCACGTCCTGAGGCCATTATAGTAGTACTAGTAATTATTCCTTTTAAGTGGCCTTCAATAATACCAATATTAATTCCTGTTGCTTGACCATAATCGTCAGCATTTACAATTAATCGTTTTTTCATTTGATATTTATAATTTCATTTTTAATTGTAGAAGGTGGTTGACCATTAGTAACTTTATAAATTTTTACTGCTGTTGCTCCTAAAACTTTTATTTCTCTAATTGGAGTGTAATTATTTTCTAATAAGTCAAAATATTGTTTGTTTTCAAAATAACGTCTACCATCCTGTAATAATACGTATGTTGGTACCTTGTCAGAAAACTTAAAATCTGGGTTAGACATCATTTTAGACTCAAGATCAGGGCGATTAAACCTTTTAGAATAATAAATTATTACACTTTCGGCTTCATTAGCAACTATTGCATTAGGCTCAGCTATTTTTGCAACATACTCTACTGCCTCTCGTAACCCTAAATCATAAAACTCATCATGTGGAAAGTAATAACCAACCTTATCTTTTCCTGCTAATGGATTAATATAAAGAGAATAAAAAGGTGCTGAGGTGGCTATAATTATTGTTGGTACTACTAGGAAAAATGCTGATATAACGCTAATAAACGCCAATCTAGTGTTAATACTAATTTGTGGATTTTTTTCCCACCAAGTTTTTAACATATCATAGCTAAAACTTAAGCCTAAGGCCATAGTAGCGCAAATCTGAGGCATAAAAGCTAAAATATAGCGTAACCATTTAGCTCCAAAAATTGAGTAAGGGATTATCCAAGCTAATATCATAAAGCGTAAGAAAAAATATTCTTCTTCTCCTCGCTTACGAAAGACTTCTACTAGTCCTATAATAAAAGCTAGTAAAAGAGGTAATGGAGTTTTAATTATTAAAGCTAATGGATAGAAGTAAATAGGAAGACCAGTAAAGGGAACAGGAATAGCTGCATCATTTTGGTAAAGTTGACCCATCATCCAATAACCGTGATGAGTAACGGTTAAAGTTCTAGAATATTGAGCCATATATGAAATTGTTCCAGGCATTAGGATTGCGGGACTAGCAATCAAAAACACTACTAGCATTGCAATAAAGAAAAGCAAAACATATTTGCCTTTAATCGGCTTATTCCATTTATTTTGACCAACTAAATGATAATAAAGGAAATTTAATCCAAAATAATGAGGAAAATACTTAGATGCTAGCATTAGGCCAAAACTTGCACCACTTCCACCCCAAAAAACTGTTTTAGCAAAAGTTTCTGAGTCAGCAGCTTTTTTAGCTAGTCGTGCTAAGTAATAACCTAGCCAAAGAAAGAAAACTAGTAATGTATCTTCTTTAGCTACACGATTTATCAAAATAGCATGAGGACTTATTGCCCACATTAAAGCAGTTAAAATGCCTATACGAAAGCTAAATAGTTCTGTAAAAAAGAGATATAGGATTAGACAAGTTAGAGAGCCAAAAATTACATTAGGAAGTCTTAGTGCAGTTTCTGGAGAAATTGGTAGATCAAACTTTTCTGCTGTTATTACACAAACGGCAGAAAGCGCTTTCATCAGCATAGGATGTTCAGCATTAGCAGTATAATCCCCAACTTGATAAGCTGCTACAGCTTCTATTTTATGGGTTTCGTCTTCGCTTAAGCCTGCTACGTCCAATCTATAGAACCTGAGCGCAAAAGCAAGCAATGTAATTAGTACTAAAAGAACTACTCTACGATTATAAAGTGCTTCTATCATTACTAGTTAGACCGCGCAAGAAAATAAGTTTTCATTACAAATTTAGCAAAGGAAAAGTACAAAAAGAAACAATTATTGGATTTGTACAGAAAAAGTACAAATCCAATATCCGAAAATGCCGCAATAATAAATTAAATTTGTTAAATAAAGAATGCTATAAAGACGCAGACTTGCAAAATTTTTAGGTTTTTTCTTAAAAGTCAAATTCAAATTTTCCACGAAATGTTCTACTTACACTGTTAGAGAAAACACGAAAAGTTAAACTATCAATATTTGATTGCACATCTCTAGGATTAAAATGATTAGTTATATTAAATATTTTTACTCCAACTCTAGTTTTATATTTTTTACCTAAAACAGGAATCTTAACTCCCTTTGTAATTTGCATGTCTAAAGAAACAAATCTAGGAAATCTTTCTGTGTTACGCTGACCAACAAAATTTTGATTTGCATCTATTTTTGAAAAAGGAAAGCCTGTTCGAATATCACAAACAGGAAAAGCCATTAAATCAAATGGAAGTTTAATAGTTCCAGTAAGTAAAAACCTGTCAGGTGCATCAAATGGCTGTCGTGAACGCTCATTAGACCTAATAATTGGATTTCGGAAATTACCAAAATAAGTATTAAAATCATTTAGATCGCCTGTTGCTCTAGAACGTACATAGGAAAAAAGCACTTCATTAGACTGGCGAATTTTATAACGGCTAGTAAATTGAAATTCTTGGTAACGAGAACGTCCAGCATTAGACAAAAATAGAAAAGATCCATTTGGAGTATTTGCAGGATCTACAATAAATTCATCCCGACCTTCACGGCGCTGATAGCCAAAACGTAAAAATAAGCCTTTAATAAGCTCACGATCTACTTCAAATGTAGTAGAAATGCTATAGGGAGTACGTAGTTCATTAGCAAATGTATTTCTAAAAACTCGATCTTTATCAGTTACTGTAACTCCATTACTAGCAAAACTAGTAATACTACGGCTTTGGAGTTGTTCAAATGCTCCAACACCAAGTTGGACTTTATCGTAAAATCTTCCAACACCACCACGAATAACTGTTTTACCATCACCACCAGGGACAAAAAGAAAACCAAACCTAGGTGCAAAATTTGCACCTCCAGCCAATTCATCATGGTCATAACGCAAGCCTATATCAAAGATTAAACGGGGAGTAACACTATATTTATCTTGAATATAGAAAGTTTGTTCAGCATTATCTTGATCTATTTGACCATTACCAACAAAATTAATAGTTTGATTTGGACGTAAGAAAACCCTATTTCCTTTAGAATCTAATACATTAGGTATAGTAGCATTAGGCAATATAACAAAAGGTGCTTTAATTTCTCTACCTACTTGGATAGTAGAGTTTTGATCTTTTCCTTCATAAGTATTAAAACTAAATACAGTTCCTATTTTAACTAGGTGTGAACCCTTAAAGTTAAAAGTAGGGAAGCTATAATTTACTTGGGTATCATAACGATTAGTAAAACGATCTTGGCGATTAAAGAAATTTCCTAGGTTTCTATTTTCACTAATAAGCATTTGCTTATCATCTTGGGGAAAAATAAATGCATCAAATTTTTTAGCCCCAAAAATTATTTCTAAAAAACTACCATTTTCAAAAGCAACTCTTTCAGCTAGAGCACCAAAAAAACCACGCTGACGAAAGTTTGGAGTAACCTCCATAGTGTTGAAAGTATTGAGGTTAATAAATGATAGATTTTGAGGAAATAGAGAAAAATTAAAGGTAATCCGATTACGTTCATTTACTTTATAATCTACTTGAGTAAATGAATCAAAAGTTTCTAATTTTGTATCATTACTTAAGTCAGGTAAAGAAGGAATACGAGTACGAATAAAGCGATATTCAAGAGATTGTGAGAAAGTAAGTTTCTTTTTGATTATTGGCCCGGTGATAATAAAACGGGGGGTAAAAGATTCTAGTCCAACAATTTTACTTTTTCCTGTAAAAGGATCTTCACGCCTACGCAAGCGAGGAAAGAAATTAGTAAAGAGGAACTTATAACTATCTCCACCTGAGCGAGTACCAATTGCTGTAACTGCACCGCTAAATTTGCCATATTCGGCTGAATAGGGGCTAGAAAGAACAGAAACAGACTCAATAGCTTCAATAGGCAAGCTAATAGCAAAATCGCCTGTAACAGGATCTGTTACATTGGTGCTATTAACTAGCAGCCCGCTTTGACCAGCACGAGCGCCTTTAATATTTAAGAGTCCATCTGGGCCACGCACTACACCAGGTAGTAGAGGCAAAGCATCTTGGAAACGTTCATTTACTAAAGGAGCATTTTTTAATTCTTTTTGTTTTACTGTTCCAGTATTACTAGTTTCAGAAGCATTTATTTTATTATCATCATCAGCTAAGACTTCTACTGTATCTGAACCAACAGCACTAATTTTAAGTGAAATATCAAGTTCGCCTACTGTGCCTGGGAGTAGTTTGTAAGATTTAGCATAGGGTTCAAAACCAGAGACTTCTACACTAACTGTGTAGTCTCCTGGTACAAGGTCAAGTATAGCAAAGCGGCCTTCTTCATCAGAGAGCGTTTCAAGTGTATTACTAGTGGTAGTAACAGAGCCGGTTATTTTTAATGTAGCTCCAGATAAAGGGGTTTTTGTCCCATCTGGTTCTAAACGGTTTACTACCCCTTTTATTTTAGCGCTTTGAGGAGCAGCAAAAACTGATAAACATAATGAAAGAATAAAGACCAAAGAAATAAATACTTTATACATATTCAATGTAAATAGAGCTTGGTTAATTATTTAGTTATTGTCTATTGGGTTATTAGCAGAAGGGTCTGCTTTGGTTTCTTCTTCGACAAGTGAAACAGAGTTTTCCAACAAAAATTTCATCCAATTACGATTATTCCCAATTAGCTTAGTTCCAACTCCAGGAGTAGGTTCACTACGAACCCAAACAACTTCCACTTTAGCGATAGTTTTGGCAGGATCATTGACTGAATAAAGACGTACACACGAGCCAGGAATCAAATGTTGGCTAGTACAGAAAAAAACACCTCGATGAGTTACATCCTCAGCAATGGTTTTTTCTAAATAAGCTTTGTCTTCAACATTTTTGCCTTTGATTATTACAGAAATAGTTTGACTAATACGTGCTTGTTCATCTTTGTTCTTATTATGCTTTTTCATAAGTAATTGATTTTTAAGATATTAAAGATATACAACTTAAAGTTAAATTAAGTAAATTGTTTAAGATACTAGCATAAACAATTTATTTAGGGCAAAGAGGAAAAACCTTCATTTGTCCTAAAACTAGATAAGTGGATTTCTCTAACCCGGAAAAGTTTTTGAAGAAAAGCTTGACATTTGGAAAACCTCAGCCTAATAATACCACTTTCCAAATTAAGAGATGTTTTGAATCTTGTGGGCCGTTAGCTCAGTCGGTAGAGCATTTGGCTTTTAACCAAAGGGTCGGTGGTTCGAGCCCACCACGGCTCATCTCTTAAAGTTTAGTTTGATAATTTAATTTGTCTCGGTCATCTAGTCCGGCTCAGGATACCGCCCTTTCACGGCGGCGACACGGGTTCGAATCCCGTCCGAGACGTTGTTTTTTATTCTAGAGAATTTGTTTATTCGCTTATCTATTTTCGCTTAATAAACGCGCTGTCCTAATTGTGCATCTCCTTAAAAGTAAGCAAGTGGTTTTGAGGAAGAGCTTTTTAGGCGGCTTTTTTGTTTTTGCCTAAAAAAACCTCTCAAGTAATATTTTTATTCAAGGAGAGACTTCAAATGCTAGCCAAGTTCTATTCTGCCCTACAATTAATTTTATTAACATTACTACTAATTTTATCTCAAGCTACTTTTAATCTAGCTTATGCTGGTGAAACAATACTTGCACTACCATTTGAAAATACTTCTAGTAGAACAGAATATAATTGGATTGGAGAAGGCTTTTCCTTAGCAATATCAAACCTATTAAACACTTCTGGATTAGTTGCTTTAGATATTGAAGAAAGAAATTTAGCCTATGAACGCTTAGGACTTGCCCCTACAGTAGTTCTAACTAGAGCTAGCGCAATTAAAATTGGAGAAAAAGCTGGTGCCGATATTATCTTGATTGGTAGCTATAATGTTTTAGGTGAAGGTAAAAGCCGTACAATTGTTGTTACTTCAAGGATGATTGATCTACGTGAAGGTAGAGCTATTGGCAATGATTATATCTTTAATGGCTCAATTAATGACCTACAAGTTATTCAAGGAAAACTAGCTTGGGAGATCCTTTCTAATCGTATTTCTGGTTTTGCTTTTTCTCGTGAACAGCTTGTTTCCCGCGCAACTCTTGTTCCCTCTAATGCTTTTGAAAGCTATGTCAAAGCACTACTTACTTCTAATCGTGATGACAAAGTTAAATTCCTTTTTCGTGCCTTATCTGAGTATCAACAAGCAACTAGTGGTCAATATTCTGAGGCAGTATTTACCTTAGGACATCTTTACTATGATGAGGCTAATTATAAAGATGGGCTAAATTGGTTAGAAAAAGTTAGTGAAAAAGATAGTTTTTATCTAGAAGCTCAATTTTATCGTTCTGTGGCTTGCCTTCAATTAGGTGACAATGAAAAGGCTAGTTCCATATTAAAAGAACTTACAAAAGTTCTACCACTTTATGAAGTATTTAATAATGCTGCAGCAGTAGAAGTAAGAAAATCTAACTATGATGAGGCTACTAGGCTTTTAAGCTTAGCCCTTCAAGCTGCTCCACGCGACAATGATTTACTTTTTAACTATGGCTATACCTTTTGGCGGGCTGGACAATATAGCACTGCTGCTAATCAGCTAAATCAGTTAGTAAAACGAGAAACTAAAGATGGTCAAGCCTATTATATTTTGGCTAAAAGCTTGGAAAAAATGAATCAAGCCTCTGAATCAGCTACAGCACTAGATGAAGCAAAAAAATATTTATCAGATTTTGCTAAATGGGAAACAGGTAAAATTCCTGGCTTAATTCGTCTTAAAGATCATTTTAGCCGTACAGCCTATTTAAGGCTTGCTCGCACTCGTGAGACCAAACCTAACACTACTTTTGGTAAACAGGCTGAACAAGTAGAAACCCTCTTAGCTAAAGCTCAAGGTTTTTTTATTGCTGGTCGTGATAAAGAAGCTATAACTAGCCTTAATGAAATACTAAAAACTACTCCAGATAATTCCGAAGCTCATCTTTTAATGGGACGTTTGCAAGAACGCACTGGTAATATTGATGGGGCAATTAACTCATTAAAAGCCGCTATTTTTTGGAATCCTAAATTAGTAGCTGCTCATGTTTTACTAGGAAGAATTTATTTTCAGAAAAATGATATAGCTCAAGCAAAAATACATCTAAAACAAGCCCTTAGCTTTAGCCCTGAAGATCGTGACGCCCTAGCACTTCAACGCTTGGTCGAACCACAAAATAAATGAAAATAATATTTTTTTTGGCTTTCCTTGTAGTTATTCTTGTACTGGGATTATTACTATATATTATAATTAGTTCTCGCCATCATAAATTAAAAAATAATGATCAAAATTTAATAGGCCAGATCGCAGTAACAGAAACAGATCTTGATCTACTAGGAGTGATCCTAGTAGATGGCGAAGCTTGGCAAGCTATTTCTACCGTGAAAATACTAAAAGGCACAAAGGTAAAAGTTATTGCTACACAAGGAGTTTTGCTTAAAGTAGAAGCTATTTTGCCTAAGATTTTTTCGGGAAAAAGTTAGCTCTACTCTTGTCATTATGCTAAGATGAACCACTATTTTCTTTCCTCACGAATTTACTATAAAAATCATATTTCATATTAAAGAGGGTTATAGCCGTGGATAAAGAGCGAGCACGTACTCGTGAAAGAGAGCTTGCCCCTTGGACAGAGCGCCAAGGAGTGATTAGTTTTGTGATTTTACTAATTTTATGCTTGAGTTTTTATGTTTTAGGAATTTTTGTTGGCCGTTGGTCTAATAGTGTTTCTACTGCTAATGCAGCTAACGCTATCTCACTTAATACCACTAATACTCCTAATCCTAGCAAAAGATTAGAACCTTCTAATGCTGCGGCTGAAAATGCAACTGAGGCAACAGAAAAACCTGTACTTGAACAGAAAAAAGATTTTTTACCTAATAATAGCGAAAAATACTATATCCAAGTTACTTCAGCCCCTTCTCAAGAAGAAGCTGATAAGGTAGTAGAGAAATTACGTAAGGTTGGAATAGATAGTGTACATGTTGTTGCTCCACAAGCAAATTCTGTAGCACAATTTTATGTTGTAAAAGTTGGGCCTTATGATGTAGACACTGCACGTCAAGTAGCAGAAGAATTACAACAAGAACATAATTTTAAAGGCATACAAGTAATGGCTCGACCAGGACAATAATTTGCTCATCATTAATAACTGGTCAATTGATGTATAAGCTACTAGTGAAGTTACTTAATGACGAATGTAGTTAATCCACAATCAAACAACAAACTAATCTCGATTTTATTAGCATTATTTTCTGCTTTACTTACGGTTTTATCCTTTCCTGATTTTAGTTTTTCCTATCTTTCCTGGTTTTGCTTAATTCCACTACTTTATAGCATTTCTAAACCACAAAAACTTAGGTCGGCTTTTTTACTTGGTGAGCTATTTGGTATTGGGTATTTTTATGGTACTTGCTATTGGATTACTTACTCAATGATCAACTATGGCGAATTACCAGTAGTTGTAGCTCATCTCTTAGCCTTAACCCTAGTAGCCATTATGTCTTTGTTTCCAGCCTTATTTTCTCTATTGATTAACCATATAATCAAAAAACTAGGAGTAGAAGCTTTAATGTTTGCTCCTATTATTTGGGTAACAGTAGAATACCTTAGATTGCATGTCGCTGGTGTAGGGTGGAACTTTTTTGGCTATTCACAAAGCTTTTCCCCAAGTTTAATTTGGCCAGCAAAATATGGAGGAGTTTTTTTAATTAGCGCTCTAGTTGTTTTATTTAGTGCTGCAATAACCCTAATTCTTTGCAAACGCTCTAGGTTAACTCTTTCAATTTCTATAGCTAGTCTTTTACTTTGTTTGACTGTTCCAATAATTGGAAAACTTTCTATTAAAGACATTGTTTTGCCAAAAGATTCAATAAACGTAGTAGCCGCCCAAGCAGTTGCCCCGGTTAATGTTCCTCAATCAGAACTTACAGAAAGTCTTACTCGTCAAATTGACTTAAGTCTTCAAGGAGTAGCAAAACTTAGAGATACACAAGGAGAAGACCAAATTATCTTAGTTGCTTGGCCAGAAGCCCCTTTTAATTTTGCTTATGATCGTGGTGAAAATTGGAAACAAATATTTGGTGAATTTACTCAAAAACACAAAATCTATTTGCTATTTAATGGTGAATCTCAAACAGAAAATAACCAAGGTCAATATAACAGCATAATGCTAATTAGCCCAAATGGTGAGCGAGTTGGACAATATAATAAAATTCATCTCTTACCTTTTGGTGAATATGTTCCTATGAGAGGCTATTTGCCATTTGTTGACCTCATTCCAGCACTTGCAGGTGATTACACCTCTGCTAATAAATATTCTCTTTTAGATATTGCAGGAACAAAAGTAGGGGCATTTATTTGTTTTGAATCAGTATTTCCAGATATTACTCGTGAAACTGCTCGTGCTGGAGCAACAGCTTTTATCAATGTTGCTAATGATGGTTGGTTTGGCCAAACTCCTATTTCCCGCCAACACTTAGCCCATGTAGTTATGCGGGCTGTGGAAACAAATCGCCCACTATTAAGGGTTACTAATGTTGGGATTTCTGCTTATATTGACCAAAATGGACAAGTCAAAGATGAAACACCAATTTTCCAACCAGCATTAAGACTTTGGCAAATAGCAAAGATAAAAGAAACCCTTCCACTTACCTTTTATACCCGCTTTGGAGATGTGTTTGCGTTTGCTTGTATCTTAATAACTCTACTGCTAATATTACCCATTTCTAAAATACTCAGGAGGAAAAATTAATGATAGACGACCTTAAAGAGCAATACGAAAGCCTCCAAAGTCGTGTAGTAGAGCTAAGGAGGTTTCTTTGATGTTGAAAGTAAACGAAAAGAACTAGCTCAAATTGAGGAGCAAACAACCGCTGTTGATTTTTGGAATGATCAATCACACGCACAAAAAACCTTACAAAAACGCCGCCGTCTAGAAAATCATATACAACTATCTGAACAACTAGATCGAATGTTAGGAGATATTGAAGTCTTACTAGAATTTGCTCTAGAAGATGAACACTCGCTAGTAGAACTACGCAAGACTGTATCTAAATTAGAAAAAATGTTAGCTGAAGCAGAAACAGAAATGCTCTTCTCTGGTGAAAATGATAGCTCTAATGCAATTGTAGAAATTAAATCAGGTGCTGGAGGTGTTGACGCTCAAGATTGGGCAGAAATGTTACTTAGGCTCTACCTTCGTTGGGCAGAAAGAAAAGGCTTTAAGACTGAACTTTTAGATCAACAAGCAGGTAAAGAAGCAGGAATTAAATCAGCCTCTTTTACTGTTACAGGGGATTATGCTTATGGGCTATTAAAATCAGAAAGCGGAGTACATCGCCTAGTTCGCAACTCGCCATTTAATACTGCTCATAGCCGTGAAACTAGTTTTGCTTCTGTTGATGTAGTACCAGAAATAGATGATGAAATTGAAATAGAAATTAATGAAAAAGATATTCGCATAGATACTTATAGATCTTCTGGTGCAGGTGGTCAGCATATTAATACTACAGATTCTGCTGTGCGAATTACTCATTTCCCTACAGGTATTGTAGTTAGCTGTCAAAATCAACGCTCACAACACCAAAACCGTGATGTTGCTTTTAAGGTCTTACGTGCAAGGCTCTATGAGCTAGAAATGCAAAAGAAACGAGAAGAACTTGCTAAACAAGAAGCAGCAAAAATGGATATTAGTTTTGGCTCACAGATTCGCAATTATGTCTTACAACCTTATCGCCTTGTAAAAGATGCTCGTACAAAATATGAGGTAGGAGATGTAGACGCAGTTTTAGACGGAGAAATAGACGATTTTATTAAAGAATATTTGCTCCAAACCTCTCGTCAAAAATCACAAACAGTTGAAGTAGGAGAAAGTAAATAAAAACTCTTTGTAAATAAATATTTTCCCCAAAAGAAAGGCAGACCTATTTGTCTGCCTTTCTTCCAATAAGAAGCTTATTGGCTAGATTATGTCCTGCTAGACCGCTTAGACCGCCTCCTGGATGCGTTGCTGCACCACAAAGATATAAATGCTCAATTGGGCTATGGTATTGGGCTAATTCTGGTATAGGACGCAAGAAAAAGGCTTGTGCTAGTGTCATATCACCACCATATAAGTGCCCCTCGCTTAAATGGAAACGCTCTTGAAAGTCATGTGGTGTTAAAACCTGCGAGTGCAACACTAACGATCGTAGATTTGGTGCAAATTCGCTTAGTTGTGTTAGTGCAATCTCGCGTATCTGCTCCGCCTCAACATTACCCTTATAAGGAACATATTGCAGCCAAATAGACATAATATGTTTTCCATCAAGTGCAAGTGTTGAATCAGCTAAGCTAGGGATACTTACTTCAATATAAGGCTGGTCAGATACCTTACCATATTTTGCACTATCAAAAGCTTTTTCTAAGTGCGCTATGCTTGGAGCTATAACCAATGTTCCAGAGAGCGCTTTTTGATCTAGATTAATAAAACTAGGTAACTCACTTAAAGCTAGGTTAACACGAGCAACCGAACCATTATAACGAATATTTTTTAGCGCACGGTTAAACTCTGGTTCTAATTCTGGAGGAGAGACTAATTTTGTAAAAGTATAATGTGCATCATAATCAGAAATCACTTGTGATGCATTTATCACTTCACCATTTTTTAGCTCTACACCTGTTGCAACATTATCTGTTACAACTACCTGTAAAACCTCGTTACTAGTGCGTAACTGAGCACCATAGCTTTGTGCTGCTAATGCAAGTGCTTGGCTAATTGCACCAACCCCGCCTTTTGCTGTAGCACGGAAGTATCCATCACCTATAGCTAAATGATGTAGAAGATTAAAAGTCGTGCCACCTGCAAACGGTCCTTGTGTTAGCCCACGTATTGCAGCGCTAGCTAACAAGCCTTTTAACTCAGTATTTTCAAACCATTCATCTAGCAAATCCCTTACAGACATTACTAGTAAACGCATTACTTCAGTCATTTCACGACGACCATAGCCGCGTAACTGACCTGTTAATGCTGCTAGCTGTAGCGCCTCAGTTGCCGATGGATTATGTGCTTGGGGTGGTGTCATAGCATAAGCAGCACATAACAAGTCACTTGCTAAATTTAGTAGCTCTAAAAACTGTTTATAACGGCCTGAATCTTTAGGCGCAAAGCTATGAATAACATCAACTGCTGCTTCTACTTCTATTGGTAAAGTAAAACTACGCCCATTAGATAAAAGACTAGTAACAGTCTTGCGCTCAATAACTTCTAGACCATGCTTATTTAGTTCTAGATCCTTGATAATACTTAAATCAAGTTGTCCAGCAGTTAAGCTTAAGTCAGCCTTAAATTCATCAGCAAAGGCTGTTGTTACTACTGCACCACCAATATGCTTTGATGGTTCCAGAACAAGCACACGCTTTCCAGCTTTGGCCAAATAAGCTGCTGTGACAAGCGCATTTGGTGAAGATCCTATTAGAATTGTGTCATATGTGCTCATGGGCGATCCTCCAAAATGGCTAGTGCAGCATTACGCCCTGGAGCGCCTGTAATACAGCCGCCGGGGTGTGTGCTACTTCCACACATATATAAATTTTGTATTGGTGTTCGATAATTTGACCATTGTGGTGATGGTCTTAGGAAAAATATTTGTTGAAGTGCTAACTCTCCATGAAAAATATGGCCAGCCGTTAACCCAAAAGTATTTTCTAAATCCCAAGGGGTCATAATATGCTTGTGTAAAATAATATTTTTTAAGTTAGGAGCATATTCGGCTAATGTATCAATCACTATATCTAAAAACTCTGCTTTCTTTTCCTCATTCCATCCACCTTCAAGATCAGATGAGGCATATTCTACAAACATAGACATTATATGTTTTCCAGGAGGTGCCATACCAGGATCAAGCAGCGAAGGAATTAACGCATCCATAAAAGGCTTACGTGACCATCCACCATACTTAGCATCATCATAAGCACGTTCTAAATAGTCTATGCTAGGGGCAATTTCAATTGAACCACGTAACAATGCTTCTTTACCTTTAGGCATTGAGGTAAATTGAGGAAGACCATCAAGAGCTAGATTTACCTTACAAGCTGGGCTGCTAATTCGGAAACGTTTAACATCATTTACAAACTCTGTAGGTAAATCTTTTTCATCAACTAACTTTAGGAAAGTACGTTTTGCATCAGCATTTGAGACAATTATATCAGCAAAATACTCATCGCCATTTTCAAGCGCTACCCCTGTCGCTACACCATTTTTAACTATAACTTGTGCAACAGATGCATTTACCTTAATTTCAACACCTGCTTCACGTGCAGCACTAGCTATTGCTTGGCTTAGCGCACCTGTTCCACCACGAGCAAAAGCCCAAGAACGAAAGACTCCATCTACTTCACCTAAATAATGATGTAGTAAAACATAGCCTGTTCCAGGTGTACGAGGCCCCATAAAAGTGCCAATAATCCCGCTAGTTGATTTGGTACCTTTAAGCGCTTCTCCTTCAAACCATTCATCAAGGAAATCTGCCGCGCTCATTGTCATTAAACGAGCTAGCAAGTGAAAATCATCTTTGCGCATCTGTCCAAGTAGACCACTGACCTTTGCCATAGTTGCTAGATCATTTGGTGTAACTGAGGTTGGATCAGGGGGAATCATCCCAAGTAGAGGACGTAATGCTATTGCCAAACGGCGCATAGTTCGAGAATATTCATCATAAGCTTCAGCATCGCGTAAGGAATGACGACCTATTTCATACTTAGTAGCATCATGATCTGGCCAATCTGCCAAATAATTACCATTAGGTAATGGCACAAAGGTACTTTCTAAGGGCATAAGTTCTAGACCATGACGTGCTAGCTCAAGCTCTTGAATAACTTCAGGCCGCAGCATACTAATTAAATATGAGGCAATAAGATACTTAAATCCTGGATAAATTTCTTCTGTGATGGTAGCCCCACCAACAGTATGACGGCGCTCTAGCACAAGTACGCGCTTACCTGCTTTAGCTAGATATGCGGCATTGACTAAACCGTTGTGTCCGCCACCAATCACGATGGCATCATAGCGATGGTTGTTCATAAAATATCTTTCTTTCTTGCTGGGTTAAAAAAGGGCAGCTTAGTTACTTTGGCCTTAAAGGGTCTGCGGTAGCGATCCACATCTAAATCAATTGTGACCACATTACCAGGTGTAGCAAATTTAGGCTGCAAGTGCGCTAAAACAATATATTTTTTTAATGTTGGTGACCAAACACCACTAGTTGTATAGCCTACTTGTGTTCCATTACTATGTAAGGGAATCATTGAACGCCAAGCTGTAAAAGGATATGGCACAGTTAACCCAAGTTCATGATGCTCACGCTCAAACTGGTTATGGTCAATTTCTAACCCTACTAGTAAACTTGATGAGCCTCGTTGCTTTTCATCAAGTAAAGCTTTACGTCCAATAAAATTGCCTTTTTTCCAGCTTATTGCCCAGTCTAACCCAAGTTCAAGTGGTGTAGATGTTTGGCCGTCTGTCATAGCCTTATTAGCAGGGGTGTAATCTATATCAAGCATTATTAGCCCAGCCTCAATACGAGCCACATCTAACGCCCAAATTCCTGCAGGTTGCATTGCAAAAGCACGACCAGCCATAGTAATTGCTTCCCAAACACGCTTGGTGCTAGTCTCATCAGCATTTAACCATATTTCATAGCCTAGATCACCAGTATAACCAGTGCGTGAAATCATAACAGGAGTGTCAGCAATTGTTGTATTAACAAAGTTATAATACTTAAGGCTAGCTAGAGGTGCATCTGTAAGGGTCATTAGTAGTTGACGTGATTTTGGCCCTTGTAATGCTAATGCTCCTATTTGATCAGAAACATCTTTAATCTCTACTTGTAAGCCACTTGCATTATCTTGTAGCCAGCGAAAGTTAGGCTCAGCAGAAGTAAGGCGATAGTTGTTTTCACCTAAGTGAGCAATTGTTCCATCATCAATGATTTTGCCTCGTGAATCACACCAAGGAGTGTAGAGCATCCCACCAATAGGGGCTTTACTTACATCACGTGTTACTAAACGATTTAGAAAACGCAAACTATCTTGGCCAGTGACTTGATATTTACACAATGGTGAAACATCAATTAGTGCACAAGCATTACGCAAAGCCAAGTATTCACGGTCATGTGTCATTTCATAAGCACTAGCCGCCGTATATCCTGCCCAGCGTCGCCATTGATTGGCTTGCATTAGTGCTGATGTGTGTGAATGAAAAGGGGAGGTCTTAAGCATAGTGCCTCTTGTTTTTGAAATTAAAGATAGGAGATTTATTCAGATTGTCTGAGGCACTTAATTTATTTTATGAAACACAGCTTGTCAAGTTAACTAGTGTTTTTAAGTGCCTTCCAGTAAAGCCATTGCTTGAGGTAGGGCTTTAAGCATTGCTGCTTCACCTGCTGCAATTAACTCTTTTGCTTTTTCTAATTCATCAACCCTAATACGTCCAGCATTAGGTTCAACTATTAAATCAGCATGACTTGCTTGAAATGCTGCTGATCCCCGTCCGATAACCATATAGGATTGCATTAATAGTTGAAAAATATTAGTTGGAGGAGCAGACATTTCTATTGATGAATTAACATCTATACCAATTACTTTTTCCGCACCTAAAGCTAGGACAGCGTCTACAGGGAGGTTTTGAACAATTCCACCATCAACTAGCATTCTACCTTGTTCATCAATTACTGGAGCAAAAAAACCTGGTACACTACAACTAATTCTTATTGCCTTAATAGCATCACCTTTAGTAAAAACTACTGCTTGTCCTGTTTGAACATCTGCTGTAACTATAGCTAGAGGTATATGCATTTTAGCAAAATCTTTTACTGGCATAATACGGCGCAACATCTGTTCTAATGGGTCATTGGTCATTATTGCAAGCTTAGAAAAAGAAACTTTACTAGCATCACGCCATCGAATACTCATAGCAATTTCTTCTAATAACCCTATTTTCATTCCTGAGGCATAAGCGCCTGCAACAATTGATCCCATACTTGTACCAGCAATAAAGTCTATAGGGAAATTATGTTCTTCTAAGACTTTTAATGCTCCTATATGAGCGATGCCACGAGCAGCACCACCGGAAAGAGCTAAACCAATTTTAGGACGAGCAGGCTTCATAAATGGTTCTCCCAGAATCTAAGCTTATGTTAATGTTAGCTAGTTTTAGCTAACAGAAAAAGAACTTTATTAAAGGATGTTTTAAAATAATGACACGTTTTACTTTTAACTTAATTTTTAAGCTAGTTTTTGTAATAAGCTTATTAGTGCTAGTTGTTTTACCTAGTCAAGCTGAAGATGAGATGGCAAAAAAGTTAATTGTTGGACTAGAATCACGTTATGGAAATATGAAGGGATTAGCTGCTGATTTTGTTCAAATCTACCGCGATCGCTCTGGGCGTAAATTACAAGAACAAGGCACATTACAATTAAAGCGTCCAGGGAAAATGCGTTGGGACTATCGCCAACCAGAAGAAAAGATTTTTATTGTTAATGATAAAACAGTTTATTTTTATCTTCCCACAGAAAAAGAAGTTACTATCACAGAATTAAAAGAAAGCGATGACCCTCGCGCCCCTTTTGTCTTTTTACTAGGACGACGTAATTTGCAAAAAGATTTTAAGTCTGTAGAAATATCTTCAGTAGAATCACCAGTGGTTGCAGGTAATATAGTATTAGAGCTAGTGCCTAAGCGAGTTAGTACAACATTAAAAAGATTATTTGTAGAAGTAGAGCCTAAAGCCATTAGATTAAGCCGAATAGTGTTAATCAATGCTAATGATGGTAGATCAGATTTTATTCTTTCTAATTTCAAAGAAAATTTTTTGGTTGATGATAATCAATTTGAGTTTACCGCACCAGAAGGAGTAAAAGTTTTACGCTAAGACATTAGATTATTGTAAGGGCGAACCTAAGTATTCGCCCTTCTTAATTCTAATAATGTCTAATTAGTTTAAAGAAGGTGGATCAATATTTGGTGTTGCATTTTTCATTTCTAGAAGTGAAAAACGACCAAATAAAACTTGTGAGCTTCTAGGTGACGGAGAAATGGCTATCATTCCTTTATCAATATCTTTGAAGAAAATAAAGTTAGCTAATCTATTATCAATAAAGAAAGTACCGTGATAAAACTTTTGTTTGGTCAATTCAACTACTAGCATATTAGTTATTCTTAACTTAAGATTTTGAATTAGTCTTTGCGCTACAGATTCTACTACTTTTGCTATATCAGGATGTTTTACCCTTTTACCTACATTAAGAAATTGATCATTACTAGCAAAATTATCAAAGAAATAATTAAAGGGTTGTTTAAAATCTGTAGCGGTAATAACTTCTTGTTTTAACACATCTAATTTTTTCAAATCTAAAGTCATAATCCAATCATCCCTTAAGCTACATATTTAATGAATCTATATGTTTTTCTGCCATATCGCCAATATATGGTAGTTTCCATTGTTGTCCCTTATAAGCTCTATACATTGACATTACCCAAGCACCAAACAAGAACAAAAATACAAGATTAGAAAATACAGTAAATAATTTTAAGAATATTGGTAAGCCAATAATGGCAAAAAATGCACTAAAGGCAAAATAAATAATATGACTAGCAAGATAAAATACAAACCATGCAGCAGAAAAAAATATTGATTGCATAGCATGAAAACGCACTAAGCGATTGTCTTTTTCTGTAGTAAAAAGGAAATAAAGCCCAGAAACAAAGAAAAGCAAATAACAAAGTGGTGCAGCTAAAGTAGGCTCAAAATTTACTTTTAATTGGTTTAAATCAAGTCCTTGGCGTGTAGGCTGTTGATTAGGATCATACTGTTGATAAGGCTGTTGTTGGTATGGATCGTATTGCTGATTAGGGTCATATTGTTGATAAGGTGGTGGTGGATTAGGGTCGTAAATATTAGGGTGTTGATAAGGTTGTTGCTGATTAGGGTAAGGTTGTTGATAAGGCTGTTGAGGATAAGGTTGTTGCTGATTGGGGTAAGGTTGTTGATAAGGCTGTTGATTAGGATAAGGTTGTTGCTGATTAGGGTAAGGTTGTTGATAAGGTTGCTGTTGATTAGGATAAGGTTGAGGATAAGGTTGCTGTTGATTGGGATAAGGTTGTTGGTAAGGTTGTTGGTGATTAGGATAAGGTTGTTGGTAAGGCTGTTGTTGATTAGGATAAGGCTGTTGAGGCGTACCAGGGTTTGGCATAGGTTGAGTAGGTACTTCATTAGTCTGATAGGGATTATAATGTATCCCAGCTTGTGGTTGAGCTATAGGAGTTTGTGTTGGCTTAGAAGTTTGAGCACTTTGAGAGTTAGGTTGTTTAGGATCTCCCTGATTTGGTGGTTGATTGGACATAAAATCTCCTACTCAGATGAAAATTAATCGTAAGGTACTCTTAATCTAACGATTGATTTAGCCTGACCAGTTTCTGAATTAATATCAATAATTACACCACATAATGAGCAATCACGCTCGCCAATTTCAAACTTACGTGAAAGTCCTAGTAAAAATTTTTCTATTACAGTATTTTTATCAATCCCAATTACACTATCATAAGGCCCAGTCATTCCTAGGTCTGTAATATATGCTGTGCCATTGGTTAAAACTCTTTCATCAGCAGTAGGAACATGAGTATGTGTACCTACTACAGCGCTAACTCGTCCATCTAAATACCAGCCTAGAGCTACTTTTTCGCTAGTAGCTTCGGCATGATGGTCAACTAGAATTACTTTAATTTTTTTATCTAAATTACTAAGAATTTTATCTACAGCATGAAAAGGGCAATCATTAGGTGCCATAAAGATACGCCCTTGTAGATTAATTACTGCAATAGGAATATCTTGTTTAGATTTTCCTGTCCAAAGACCTGAACCAGGTAATTCTTGAGCATAATTAGCTGGTCTAAGTAAACGGGGTTGGTCTTTGATATAGTCTAGAATATCTCTTTTATCAAAAATATGATTACCTGAGGTCATTACATCAACGCCAGCAGAGAGAAAATCTTCTGCCATATAAGGTAACATACCAAAACCACCAGCAGCATTTTCAACATTAGCTACCACAAAATCTATTTTGTGGTCACGTCGGATAGTTTTAATTTGCTCCATAACTACAGCACGGCCAACTCGCCCAACAATATCACCTACCATTAGTATTTTCATTTATTTAACGCTTTCTTTTTATTAAGAACATTTCTTAATATTCTTGTTTTTATCATAACCCCTTACCTTATATGTAAAAATAGATTTAGGAAAAATAGGTTCTAGATAATAGATATTTAAGGTGAGTTGGGTTTTAAGCTCTCCGCGTGGCCGTGAAGCATCTTCACTTGAACCTGCCCAAACAGGTGGGTGGCCTAGCTCCAATCCAGATTATCATCCGTAACTGTGACGGAGAACTGGGATTAAGGACGCAAACAGCCTCCCATTCAAATGACGTTGGTTCAAAAATTAGTTGCCAACACTAACTTTGCAGAGAGCTTAAAACTTTGATTTACTATAGCTTACCGGTTTAACTAGGTCAAGCTGATTGGCGGGTTATTTATTAGTCAGACAACAAAATATTAGTAAAACAACAAATTAAAATAATTAGCTATTTAGCTTTTTTTAGCAAATTATCTAAAAGCTGGGAAAACTCTGTGCTTCGTTCATTTATTGTATTATCAATTTGATCGATTTTACGACGCATTTTATAAAGTTCATCAGCAATATTAAGTGCTGCTAAGATCGCAACCCTGAGCGAGTCAGCAGTCATTGTACCTGCAGCTACCTCATTCATACGTTGATCTACATAAGCAGCTAGCTCATGAATATATTCTGCGTCACCTTCGCCTCGAATATAGTAGGTCTGGTTATAAATTTTTACTTCGACCACTTGTGTAGGGGTTGACTCCATAAAAGCTGGCCTTTTGTCAATTCTGCTGGTTATTGTATGGATTCGGTAATTTCTGAATCAATAAATGCTATTGCGGCTAACATGCCTTCTACTTTAGTTCTAATTTCTTCACGTTCACTATCTAACTTTTGGATTTGTTCCGTTAAAAGAGCATTTTCATTAGAAAGACTATTAACTTGTTCTTTTAGGGTCAAATTTTCTTGCTGTAATTGATCACATTGTTGCATTAGAGTTTTACAAAACTCAACAGCACGATAAAGCTTATCTTCTAAGTGTGAGAATTTTTCTAGTCCTGGTAAAGTTGTCACAAACGAGTTACCTCATTTCCCACAAAATATCTATATCTAACGACGTAATTGAGCGTCAAATGTTGACACTAAAAGAGCAATAATTTTTTCATCTAATTCATTAATTTGCTGATCAGTCATAGATTCTGTAGCTGGCTGATAACGCAAATTAAGTGATAAAGAACGATGAAAGGCAGGAAGATTTTTTCCTACATAAATATCAAATAGCTTAACACTCACTAATTCTTTGATTCCTAAACCCATTATAGCTGTTTGTATTTCTCCATAACTAACTTTTTCAGGAACCAAAAAGGAAACATCTCGGTTAACTGCTTGGAGTTTAGGTAGTGGTGTATATTTTACTTCTGAAGCAGACAAAGATAAAAGTAAATCCATGGCTAGTTCAGCAATAAATATTTGCTGTTTAAACTTAAATTCATCTCTTATTGTAGGGCTGATTTGTCCAAAATGACCAAGGATTTTATCCCCTACTTTTATTTGTGCTGCTTGTCCAGAATGCAAATAACTGACAGTAGAGCGCTCGATTTTATAATCTTTTAAGCCACAATTTTCTAAAAGTGTTTCTACTGTTCCTTTAATATCATAGAAATCAACCATATCTTGTTGATATTGCCAATCGCTTTCATTACGTTGTCCGGTGATGGCAAAAGCTATTTGCTCATATTCATAAGGACGCTCAGCCGCTTGGCTAAAACATTTCCCTAGCTCAAATAGCTTAATATTACGAGTACCAAAATTAAAATTACGGCTAAGAGATTCTATTAAACCAGGTAGTAAAGAGGTGCGCATTTGAGGGCGCTCTTCATCAATAGAATTTTGAAGTGTTACTACAGTGGTTTCTGCTGAACGAAAATAACTATCAAGCTCAGCACGTACCCAACTAAAAGAAATCGTTTCCCCATAACCTAAATCAATTAAGCTATTACGGGCTTGTCGACGACGATCTTCACCTACTAAATAAGCCCCTGCACCATTCCAAGTGGGGAGTGTTAAAGGGATTTGGTCATAACCAATATGACGAGCTATTTCTTCTACTAGGTCTTCTTCAATATTAATATCATTACGGAAACTTGGTACAAGCAAACGCCAATGATCATTTGCTACTAAAACAGTAACTTCAAACCCTAAATCGCTTAATATTCTTTCTACTTGACTAGGTTCAACTACTAATCCTGTTAAACCAGCAATTCTTGGGTAATGTAGTTCAATGGTCTTACGGGCAATAGTTTTAGGGTAAGCGTCTATTACTTCACCTAATAATTTGCCTCCAGCAATTTCACAAACTAATTGAGCACAACGGTTAATTGCTCTAATACAAGCATCAAAGTCTGTTCCACGTTCAAAACGATAAGATGCTTCTGTTTTCATATCTAAAGTGCGAGCAGTGCGGCGAATTGAAGCAGGGGTAAAATAAGCACTTTCTAGTAATACATCAGTAGTTTCTAAAGAAATTTCACTATATTCTCCACCCATAACCCCTGCAAGAGCGGATGGTTTTTCACCATCTGCAATTACTAGCATATCTTCTTGTAACTTGCGCTCTATTCCATCTAAGGTCTTAAGGGTTTCGCCTGCTCTAGCGGTACGTACTACAATACGCCGACCAGCTAACTTATTGAAATCAAATGCATGTAAAGGATGTCCCTGTTCTAATAAGACAAAATTAGTAATATCAGCAATATTATTAATACTACGTTGTCCTAATCCTTCTAGGCGTTTGACTAGCCATTCTGGAGAAGGTGCCACTTTTACACCTCGAATTACTCTAGCGGTATAACGTGGGCATAATTCTGGATTAAGAATTTCTACGGATGTAGCATTAGAAGTAAGCTCAGTGCTTTCTGATAAATTAGCTTTAGGCAACTGTGCTTTAACACCAGAAGTTGCTGCAAGCTCTCTAGCCATACCATAATGTGATAGGGCATCAGAGCGGTTAGAAGTAACGTCAAACTCTATTATGTAATCATCATTTTCAGCAGTAATACCTTCAGCCGTAAGTCCAACCATAGTTAGCTTTTCAGCTACTTCTTGAGGAGAATAACTTACATCAATATAGTTTTTTAACCAGTTATAGCTAATCTTCATAAGGATATAACAACTTGATTTTATCTAAATTGGGTTAGGAAACGTAAATCACCAGCAAAGAAATGGCGAATATCATCTATGCCGTAAAGCATAGCAGTCATCCGGTCAATACCAAAACCAAAAGCAAATCCAGAATATTTTTGTGGATCTATATTACAAGCACGTAAAACATTAGGATGTACCATTCCGCTACCGCCTAGCTCAATCCAGCCAGAACCTTTACAAACACGACAGCTAGAGTTTTTACTGGTACAAAGATAGCAACTAAAATCGGTTTCTGCTCCTGGTTCAACAAAGGGGAAGTAACTTGGACGGAAACGCAGTTTGATAGGGCGATTAAATAACTTTTCTAAAAAGGTTTGTAATGTGCCTTTTAGGTCACCCATTGTAATATTTGGGCCAACCGTTAAACCTTCTACTTGAAAGAACATTGGGTTATGTGTAGGGTCAGGAGTATCACGGCGAAACACTTTTCCTGGAGCAATAACCCTAAAAGGTGGCTCACGACGTTGCATAGCATGAATTTGTACATTAGAGGTTTGTGAACGTAGTGCTAATTCATCACTAACATAAAAAGTGTCTTGAGATTCACGTGCTGGATGTCCTAAGGGAATATTGAGGGCATCAAAATTATAAAATGTAGTATCAATTTCTGGCCCATCTTCTACTGCATAGCCCATAGAAACAAAAATATCTTCAATTCTTTGGCGGGCACGAACAATTGGATGAGGACTTCCTAGAGTAGGGCGATGACCAGGAATAGAAATATCTATTCGTTCACGCTCTAAGGCTAAAGCTTCAATACGACGTTTTAGCTTGTCTTGGTGAGAGTCTAACTCACTTTCAGCAAAGTTCTTAAAATCATTAATTAACTTGCCAGCATCACGACGTTCATCAGGTGAAAGCTTGCCTAGTTCTTTCATTAAGAGTGTTACTTGACCATTTTTACGAGAAAAATATTGATCTCTAACACGTTGAAAGTCTGTTGTTTCTAGGATAGTTTCCAAATCAGCACAAAATTGTTTGCGCAGTTCAGAGATAGTATCTTTCATATTTTTGTTTAGAACTTAAATACTAAATTACTAGCTAAATTGCTAATAAAACAATTTAGCTAGTAATTTTGGTTTATCGTCTTTGTTTGCTAAGCTTTAATGTACTATATCGGCCTTGTTTACCAGAGCCTTCAACAACTTGAAGTGAAGCGATTTTGTCTAACACTTCTTGTTGTTTTTGCAATGCATTTTTAGCTGTTGAAACTAGTTCAGTAAAGGTTGCTGTATCATTAAGAGCTAAGTCAGCCAACATTTTACGGTCTAAATTGATATTAGAAAGTTTTAGACCATACATAAAACGGCTATAGCTTAAACCTTGTGCTTTAGTAGCAGCACTAATACGGACAATCCATAAACTACGGAAGTCGCGTTTTTTCAACTTGCGGCCAACATAAGCAAATTTTAGTGCACGTTGAATAGATTCTCTTGCCTGACGATAGAGTTTACTCTTTGTCAGCATAAAACCTTTAGCTAAAGATAATATCCTTTTACGCTTTTTTAGGCGTTTATTTCCACGTTTTGCCCGAGGCATAGTTCCTCCAAATTTATTGGGTTTGCTTGACTAGCAACCCTTATAGTTATAAATATGTTAATTATTTGCGTCCATAAGGAAGCATTGCGTCAACTTTGCCTTGGTCGGCCTCTGAAACATATACATCTATGTCTAAGCTGCGCTTACGTTTGGTAGTTTTTTTGGTCAAAATATGACGAGCATGAGAATGACCACGCTTAAATTTTCCTGAAGCAGTAGAGCGAAAACGCTTTGCTGCTCCTTTATGTGTTTTTAGTTTTGGCATTTTATCTCTCCTCAAAAAGAGTATAGAATTTGAATTTTCAATATTAAAACTGATCTGTACTAAGAGCACGTTTTTCTATTAAGCCTTTAGCACGAGCAATAAAATCATCAACAGCCATAGCTCCAATATCACCACGAGCACGCTCGCGTACAGCTATTTGACCTGCTTGGGCTTCACGTTCACCAATTACAAGCATAAAAGAAACCCGTTCTAGTTGGGCATTACGAATTTTAGCCCCAATTTTTTCTCCTGCAAAATCGCCATCAGCACGAATTCCTGCATCAAGTAATTGTTGTAGGACTTTTTCGCCATACTCATTCTGTTTATCAGTAATTGGCATTACACGAACTTGAAGTGGTGAAAGCCAGAAAGGGAATTTTCCTTCAAAATGCTCAATTAAGATACCAAAGAAACGCTCAACACTACCAAGTAGTGCACGGTGAAGCATAATCGGGCGGTGTGGTTGGTTATCTGAACCAATATATTCTAATTTAAAGCGTTCTGGTAAATTAAAGTCTACTTGGATTGTTGATAGCTGCCATAATCTGCCAATTGCATCAACTACCTTAAAATCAATTTTAGGGCCATAAAAAGCTGCTTCACCTTCTATTCGATCATAAGGCATATTTTCAGCGGCTAGAGCTTCTACTAAGGTATTTTCGGCTAATTGCCAGTTTTCATCACTACCAATATATTTTTTGTCTTTAGCTTCACCACGTACAGAAAGTTCTACCTTAAATTTGGTAAAACCAAAAGTTTCATAAACATGACGAGTAAAATCAATACAAGCTTTGACTTCTTGACAAATAGTTTGAGGGGTACAGAAAAGGTGGGCATCATCTTGAGTAAAGCCTCTAACACGTAAAAGGCCATGTAATGCTCCAGCTAATTCATAACGATAGACTGTACCAAATTCAGCATAGCGTACAGGTAGGTCTCTATAAGAACGTTGTGTAGATTTATAAATTCCAATATGGAATGGGCAATTCATAGGTCTAATACGATAATCTACATTATCCATTTCCATAGGAGCAAACATTGAATCTACATAGTTTTCTTCATGCCCTGAGATTCTCCAAAGATCACGTTTAGCAACATGAGGGGTAAAGACTAACCCATAACCACGTTTAATTAGTTGTTCTCTTAGGAAATCTTCTATTTCTTTGCGGATCATTCCGCCTTTAGGATGCCAGAATATTAGACCAGGGCCATATTCATCTTGAACACTAAATAAATCTAATTCACGTCCAAGTTTGCGATGATCACGGCGTTCAGCTTCTTCTTTTTGTTTTAGCCAAGCGTCTAGCTCTTCTTGGGAAAAGAAAGAAATTCCATAAATGCGTTGCATTTGTGGGCGTTCATTATCGCCTAACCAATAAGCACCAGCTAAAGAAAGTAGCTTAAAGGCTTTGATTCTACCAGTAGCATGAAGGTGTGGCCCTAAACAAAAATCAATAAAAGTATTGCCTAAAGTATAGCAACTAACAGTGTCTCCACCTTTATCTGAGATAAGTTCACACTTTAGATCTTCACCCATACCATTAAATTTTTCTAAGGCTTCACTCTTAGGGACAATTACACGACGATAGGGCAAGTTCTGTTTTACAAGCTCTTTCATCTTTTTTTCAATTGTTTGTAAGTCCTCAGGGGTAAAACGTTCATCACGTTGGAAGTCATAGAAAAACCCGCCTTTAGGATCATCTAAGAGGGCAGGCCCAATACCTAATTTAGTGCCAGGAAAAAGCTCTAGCACAGCAGCAGCAAGCAAGTGAGCACTAGAATGACGATAAACTTCTAGTCCATCATTAGTTTCTGGCATTACAGCTTCTAGGGTATCGGTTTCTTTAACAGGGGTGTTTAGATCTACTAGATTGCCATTAAGACGGGCAACAACACAGCGTTTAGCTATTTCTTTGTCTTGTTCTTTTAGAACATCAAAGGCGGTACGTAAGGCAGATGCTTCCATATTACTCATAACAAATTCTATCAAAAGTATGCAAACCACAAAATTAAAGCTAAAGAATATCAAACTATTAAGTTAATGGTTTAATAGTTGATTTAGCTGTGGTAAGCGTGTTTATTAGGTAAGATCTTATGTAAGCGTCTAGGGTTTTATTAAACCAAACTAGAACTTCAGGAGCTAACATAAAATAAAAATAGGCACGAGCGGATTCGAACCGCTGACCCCTACCGTGTCAAGGTAGTGCTCTACCACTGAGCCACGCGCCTGTATTAATCGTTTAATTTTTCAGAAAGAGGGAGGATACAAGACACAAGCTAGCTTTGTCAAGATATCTACACAAAAATTTTGATAACAGATTTTTAGAAAAAAATAAGAGCTTTTTTATAAAGTAAGCATACAAACTTTGTTTCTATTGCAATAGTTTTTAATGATAAGTTAGCTGATAAATTTAGGAAATTTCTTAAAACCAAAACAGCCTTCTAGTTTCTTTGCCCTGAAAAATGGCATAGCTAAATTGACATTTTTTCTTTCCCAAGGCTTAATTTATAATTTGTATTTTGCTTTCCTTATAAATTAATTGAAAGGGTTTAATAACAAATGGCAGATTCAGCAGAAATCGTTTATCAATTGTTTTGTGATGACGTACGTTTAGAAGTCGGAAATAAATTTAGCTTAATGGGAATTTTCCAAGACATTTATGTCCAACAACTCCCAATAGGGCTACCTAAAATGGCAGTTATTACTCAATGGCGCGGTAAAGGCGACTTTTCTAGCGAAGTTCGTATTTTAACTCCAGATCGTAAGAATGTATTAGCAGGCTCACCTCCAACTCGTTTCCAAATTCCTGAGGGAGGATTTGCTAATAACGTTAACTTCTTTATTACTCTACAATTTAGTGAACCTGGTGATTATATTGTACAAACATTCCTAGATGGTTCTCCTTTTATGGAGCGTAAGATTACTGTAGGTCAAGTAAAGGTTCAAGAAGATGGTAGTGTTGCTCCAGACGACACTGTTAACTAAATTAAGTATTAAGTAGTTTTTGATCAATTCATGATCTAAATGTAAGGGCAGCCTTATGGTTGCCCTTTATTTATTGTAGTGTTATCAAAAACTTTAACTAGTGCAGGTTCAAAGGAGATCTTGTTTAAGAAGATCAAGAATAGGGTTGTTAAAGTAAGAACAAACTCTAGAAATTAAATCACTAGAAGAAAGAATGCTAG
>Ga0075163_10001923_pt1 | contig 28080 bp, 16 predicted proteins | sample JI1023141ADNA_FD_71478 | JGI IMG/M metagenome (GOLD analysis project Ga0075163, IMG submission 71478) | Wastewater effluent complex algal communities from Wisconsin, to seasonally profile nutrient transformation and Carbon sequestration -... | ecosystem: Engineered > WWTP > Effluent > Algae...
TAAAGTAAATACCGCAGGCGGACTTGTATGGAACAACCCTAGTCCTGGAGGATTGTTAACGAGTACCGAATTCTGGAGCATCGCTTTTAATTGTGATCAATCACAATTGGTAATTGGGGGAACTGGTAATATTTTACCTCCACTTCCACATGTATACAATGTGGATGTTGCTACAGGAAATGTGACTGCAAATATCCAAGTAACAGACGGAGCCTTATTTCCTACTCAAGAAGTAAGATCAATTACTGCTTGTGGAAATGGTAAATTTTATTGGTTAACGCATGATTCCATTGGTTTCTTTAATCAAAATTTTTCCTTTTGTCCAAGTGGAGGAAGTGCAGTTGAGTTTCACCGCGACAACACTTATGGTTTTGGCTATAAATGTGAGAACTGGAGATATGACAATACTGGCATTAATGCCATCAGAGCGAACACCAATTTTGTATATACGCACAAAGGAAATACAATTCACAAACGTGATTTAATAACCGCAAACATTATTACTTCAGCAGCCATCCCTGGAGGCTCATTTATTGGCGGGTTCGGAGGCAATCAAGTAGGAAATGCCGGCATCGACATTGATAATTGTGGAAATGTTTATGTTGGCTCAACCAATGCAGTTTTAAAATACGATGCCAACCTTGTTTTACTCGCAACCTATCCTACTACTTTTAATGTTTATGATGTGCATGTTACTTCTGGCGGAGATATTATTGCTTGTGGAACAACCGGAAATTCAGGAACCGCAATCAGAACAGGATACATTCAACAAATTACTGCTGGAGCATGTGCCGTTTTAGCTCTTACCTGCTGTAATACCGCTATTTGTACCGTCCCATCCGTTTGTTTAACAGCCGCACCCTTTAACCTGACTTCCGCACAAACTGGCGGAACTTGGAGTGGAACAGGAATTACAAATGCATCGGCAGGAACATTCAGTCCTGCTGTATCAGGAGTAGGAACTTTTATAATTACATATACATTACCTTGTGGATCTGAAACGGTTTCTATTACTGTAAATCCGTGTACGGCATTAATTCTTTGTCAAGGTCCTGGAGCATTATCTGCTTCCGTTTCTGGTGGAACTGGTCCATACCAATGGCAAACATCATCCACTACGAATCCTTGTGTTGCTGGTTTAGGTTTTTGTGGAGGAACCCCTTTTAGTGTTGCTGGTCCACCAGTGACTGTATGGACAACTTTTTTCACCGGCTCAACAGCAACATTACCAGGAACCTATCCGATTCAAATAGTTGACGCTGCTGGAACTATCTACACCATAGCCAACGCAGCTACTTATGCTGCATTAGCTCCTTGTTCAGGGTGTCCGACCTTAACAGCAAACATTACAGCACAAGTGAATGTTGCCTGCTTTGGTGCATCTACCGGAAGCTTCAATGTTTCAACAACAGGAGGAGCAACACCATGGGATTATACATTACTGAATGGAGCAACCACGGTTGCCACATTTACAAACGTAGCAGGAACTCAAGCATTCACTGGTTTACCTGCTGGAACCTATACTTTAAATATTGTAGATAACAACGGTTGCCCTGGAACAGCTACCATTACCATTACACAGCCAGTAGCAGGAACAACAACTGCGAATGCCGGTCCGAATCAAACCGTTTGTGGAACCACTGCTACATTGGCCGGAAATACTGCTACTGTAGGAACAGGAGCCTGGTCACTTGTAAGTGGTGCGGGAACAATCACCAGCACTTCCTTACCTAATTCAGGAGTAACTGGATTAGGTGTTGGACCAAATGTATTTATGTGGACGATTTCAAATCCACCTTGCCCTTCTACAACCAGCACTGTAACAATAACGGGAGTAGCAACACCAACTGTTGCGAATGCTGGTCCGGCTCAATCAATTTGTGGAACAACCGCTACACTAGCCGGAAATACAGCCGCTGCAGGAACCGGAACATGGACATTAGTAAGTGGTGCCGGAACCATTACCACACCGTCTTCTCCTAATTCGGGCATAACAGGATTGGGCGTTGGACCGAACGTATTTCAATGGTCGATTACAAACGCTCCTTGTCCTCCATCTACTTCTACGGTAACCATTACAGGCGTTGCAGCTCCAACAACAGCAAATGCAGGACCAGCTCAAACGGTTTGCGGAACCACTGCTACATTAGCAGGAAATACGGCAACAACAGGAACAGGAACATGGACATTGATAAGTGGTGCAGGAACCATTACAACATCGGGATCGCCTACATCCGGTATAACCGGCTTAGGCGTTGGACCTAACGTTTTTCAATGGTCGATTACAAATGCCCCTTGTCCTCCATCAACATCCACGGTAACCATTACTGGCGTTGCAACACCTACTGTTGCGGTTGCCGGACCGAATCAAACACTGTGCAGCACAACCTTCACGATGGCCGGAAACACCCCATCAACAGGAACTGGAACGTGGACATTAGTGAGTGGATCAGGAACAATCACAACACCTGGATCTGCGACAACAACTATCACATCTGTAGGAGCTGGAGCAAACGTATTTATGTGGACGATTTCAAATCCTCCATGTCCGAACTCAACTAGCACCGTAACCCTTACAAATACAGGTGGGCCAACAACATCCATTGCCGGTCCTCCACAATCGGTTTGTGCAACAACTGCAACATTGGCCGGGAATACACCAACCGTTGGAACAGGTTTGTGGACTTTGGTGAGTGGAGCAGGAACAATTACAACACCTGCATCACCTACTTCTGGAGTAACCGGATTGGGTGTTGGTCCGAATGTTTTTGAATGGACCATTTCGAATCCTCCGTGTACGCCATCCACCTCTACAGTTACCATCACAGGTGTTGCTGCCCCAACAAGTTCAAATGCCGGTGCAACACAAGTTGGTTGTAGTTCAACATTCACCATGGCAGGGAATGCGCCTACCGTTGGAACGGGAACCTGGACAGTAATAAGTGGTTCAGGAACAATTACCACTCCATCTTCTCCAACAACAACCATAACAGGCGTTGGGGCAGGAACAAACGTCTTTATGTGGACCATTGATAATCCTCCTTGTCCAGCAAGCACGGATACGGTTACATTAATTAATACCGGTGGGCCAACAACATCCCTTGCGGGAACCGATCAGACGGTGTGTAATACAACGGCTACATTGGCTGGAAACACGCCTCTAACAGGAACAGGAGCATGGACTGTCATTGGTGGAACAGCAACAGTAACAACACCATCCTCTCCAACCTCCGGAGTAACCGGATTGTCTGTTGGACCAAACGTTTTTGTGTGGACAATCTCTAGTCCGCCTTGTGCACCATCTACTGACACCATCATCATTATACAAATGAATCCAGTATCTACCTCTCTCGCAGGACCAAACCAAACCATTTGTAGCAATACTGCAACACTTGCAGGAAACACTCCTGCTGTTGGAACAGGAACTTGGACCTTGGTAAGTGGTGCAGGAACAATTACAACACCGGGATCACCAACAACGACAGTAACCGGATTAGGTGCAGGAGCAAATGTGTTTATGTGGACCATTTCGAATCCACCTTGTCCGAGCTCTACAAGTACTGTCACCATTAACAATACAGGTGGGCCATCCGTTAGCACGACCTCACAAACGAATGTGGATTGCAATGGAAACAGCAGCGGAGCGGCAACGGTTGCCGGTTCCGGAGGAGCTGGGTCTTACACTTATTCATGGACAGGAGGAGCAGGAGCTAGCGCCAGTGCTACAGGTTTATCAGCGGGAAGCTATACGGTTACTATAACTGACGGTGCAGGCTGTTCAACCACAACAATCATTACTATTACACAACCTTCTCCAGTATCAGGAGTGGTAAGCACAACAACCGCAACATGCGGATTAAGCGATGGTGCTGCTGCTGTTGCTGCATCTGGAGGAACAGGCGCGTTGACATATTCTTGGTCACCGGGAGGAGCAACAACCGCTTCCATCACCGGAATTCCTTCGGGATTATATACTGTTACAATAACTGATTCATTGGGATGCGTAAGTTCGGCTTCCGGCACTGTAGGTTCTGTTGGGGGGCCTGCAGTTAATGCCGGAGCCGGAAGTACGATTGTTTCAGGAGGAACAGCCATCTTATCTGGTACCGGTAGTCCGGGTGTTACGTTTAGTTGGTCACCGGCAGCAACAGTAAGCTGCCCAACATGTGCCACCACTGTTGCATCACCAACGCAAACAACAACCTATACACTTACGGTTACCATTAACGGTTGTACATCATACGATACGGTAACCGTATTTGTTGAAATTGAATGTGGTGAATTGTTTGTGCCAAATGTTTTCTCTCCAAATGGTGATGGTAATAACGATGAACTAAAAGTATATGGCAATTGTATTGTCGATTTTGAATTTGTTGTTTTTGATCGCTGGGGACAAAAAGTGTTTGAAATTACAGATCCTGCAATCACATGGGATGGCCGATTTAATGGTAAAATGATGGATGCTGCTGTTTTTGTCTATTACCTGAAAGGAACAGTAAAAGGGATTGATGTGAGCAAACACGGAAACATAACATTGGTAAAATAAGTTAATACAAACGAACCATGAAAACGAAATTCGCCAAACAATATTCTAACTCAATCCTTTTGTGTGTATTCTTAATCACATGCATCTCTGTCACCAGTGTTGCTCAGGATATTCACTTTTCGCAATTTGATGAAACACAATTGCAACTCAACCCTGCTGATGCCGGTGTACAACATGAAGTAAGAGTGGTTACCAATTATAAAAATCAATGGCAAAGTGTTGGCTCACCTTATAAAACATTTGCGCTTTCTGCTGACGCTCGTCTCTTAAAAGACAAGAAGCATCACTTGGGTTTAGGCGTTGACGTTTTTTCGGATAAAGCTGGAGATGCTAACTTAAAATCCAATCAGGTGAATCTTTCACTTTCAGGTGTAATCAATGTAAGTCAGTACAGTAAGGTGTCTGCAGGATTAATGACCGGATTTGGTCAAAGAAGCATCACGTTAGATGGACTTGAATGGGGTAGTCAGTATGATGGAATGAACTACAACGCAGCGCTTCCAACCGGGGAAACAGCGATTCCCCAAACGTTCAGCTTTGTTGATTTAGGAGCCGGGATTCAATACAGTTACGGAAATAGTGAAATGTATATTTCTGCAAACGATGCACGCAGAATAAATATCGGTGCATCCATTTTTCATCCGCACAACCCCAACTATACATTTTATGGTGACAGCAGACAAATTTTACATACCAAATATGTGTTCCATGGAAATGCAGCAATTGGTGTTAAAAACACCAACTTGGTTTTGAAGCCTTCTTATATTGTTTTTCTGCAAGGAGCAACAAAAGAAATTACTCCTGGACTTACATTCCAATACATTTTACAAGAAGGTTCGAAATACACAAAAAATAAAAAACCAGCAGCGTTTTCAATTGGTGGTTATTATCGTGTTCAAGATGCGTTTATTGCTGTTGCCAAATTCGAATATGCGAACTATTCAATCGGTTTGAGCTACGATGTGAATTTATCCAAATTAAAAACCGTAAGTAAAGCAAGAGGTGGCTTCGAAATTTCCTTACGATTCATTTCGCCAAGTGCATTCAGTAAGCGTTTAAGTGGTCGCTCGAAATTTATATGAGTTTGTTTAAGTTGTAAATTCAGGTGAAGAAGGGGGTTAACATTTTGTTGACTCCCTTTTTTTGTTTCGCTTTTGGAAATTCCTTTTTTTTCTTATCTTAACCCCTCGTTTCGAAGGATAAATGAACTTAAAAGAAACTACTACTACTATCGACACTGCATCTTTGGAAAAATGGATTGCAGAATCATACACTGTTTGCAGAACAAATCCGACTAAAGGAATTGAACTTGCAGACCAAGCGCTTGCTATTGCACTCTCTGGGTCCCTTCAAAAAGCGCAAGCAACAGTGTCGAAAGGAGCTTGTCAAGTGTGGCTTGGAAATTATGAAGAAGCACTCAAAAATCTTTTTGAACCACTACATGAGTTCAATGCATTCCAAGACAGTAAGTTTGAATCACATGCCTTGTATCACATTTTTTGTGCTTTTTATTTTTTAGCGGATTATGACAATGCGCTGAAATATGCATTTGATATGCTTGGACGCGCAGAGAAAAATGGCAACATCAATGCACAGGCAAATGCATTGAATGGGATTGGCTCGGTATATTATACCTCCGGAGAAGATCAAAAAGCTGTTGAAGCACTTTCAAAAGGCTTAGCTGTTGCTGAAAAGCAAGACGACAAACACCTCCTGGCTAGAATTCTTGATGGACTTGGCTCTGCCTATTTTAATTTAAAGGACATTGAAAAAGCAATCGATTTTAAAGAGCGCAGTTTAGAAACAGCTCGACCAATCGGTTTAAAAAATGTGGAAGCATACGCTCTTGATGGACTTGCACGCATCTATGCCGAAGCAAATGCAAATAAAATAGCAGAAAAATTATTTTTAGATTGTCTTTCTATCCGCGAAGAACTAGGATTTAGATCCGGAATTGCGGAAACCAATTTACACCTTGGCTCCTTATTTTTTAAAACTCAAGAATATGAGAAAGCGCTCCAACACTTAAAAAGAGCGCTTTTGATTGCAGAAGAAACAAAAACAAAAGAGGTTATCTATAAAACACATGAAGCACTTTCGCTTTATTATGAAAAACATACAAACACCGAAAAATTTGTAGAGCACTTCAAAAAATATTACGCTTATAAAGAAGAATACTTCAGCGAAAAAAACAAACAGAAATTGAAAGGAGCGGAAATGCAATTCAGCATTACGCAAATGGAGAAAGAGAAAGAATTGTTGAGTATCAAAAATAAACAGTTGGAAGCACAATCCAACGATCTAGTTGTATTAAGCGATTTGGGGAAAAAAATCATTTCCCAACTTTCTGTGGAAACAATTAACAATACTGTTTACGAAATCATCAACAATTTGATGGATGCTGCCGGTTTTGGAATTGGGATAGTAACGGAAGACCAGCAGCGATTGATTTTCCCGGGGTACATCGAAAATGGTGTTATTCTGGAATCTTCCGGCTACGACCTGAGCGATAACGACCGGCTGGCACCGCTTTGTTTTAATAAAGAACTGGAAATCATTATTAATGATTACGATTTAGAATTAAACAAATACATCAAAAAACGATTAAACCCGGTCGTAGGGGCAAGTGTTCAATCCATCATTTATTTGCCTCTCAAAATAGGCGTTAAAAAAGTCGGTGTATTGACTGTTCAAAGCTTCAATACAAATGCGTATAGTGAATACAATGTTAACCTTGTTAAAAACCTTGCTGTTTATTGTGCAATCGCTATTGAAAATGCTTCCTCCTATAAAAAGCTGGAAGAACGTGTTGTTGAAAGAACAGAAGAGATTGCAAAAGCACACGAAAATACCCGATTGCTGGGGCAAATGGGACAACAGATTATTTCAAGTGTTAACTTCAACGCCATTTTTAAAAACCTACACGAAAATGTAAGTCGATTAATGAATGCCGATTGCTTTGGTGTACGCATTTATCATCTGGATAAAAACGAAATTGAATACCGGTATGAAATTGAAAACGGTGAATTGCAGGAATCTCTTTCTGTTTCTATGGACAACATCGACAACTTTTCTGTTTGGTGTATGACCAACAAAAAAGAAATATTTATTAATGACAACCTCAACGAATATCAAAAATATACCAGCAAAATTGTTGTTCCAACAGGAGACATGCCCAACTCACTAATTTTTTGTCCGATGATGATTGGAGAGCGAATCATGGGCGTTATCACCGTTCAGAGTTTTGAAAAATTCGCCTACAAACCACAACACATTGATATTTTAAAAACACTGGGAACCTATACGGCTATCGCGTTAGAAAATGCGAACCTAGTTGAAAATCTGGAAGACAAAGTGAAAGAGCGAACCAGCGAAGTTGTCAAACAAAAAGAAATTATTGAGGAAACAAACAAACACATTACCGATAGTATCAAGTATGCAAAACGAATTCAGGAAGCTTTTTTACCAAGCGAAAAAAGCATTTCAGAGCATTTAAAAAATGCATTCATTTTGTACAAACCAAAAGATATTGTGAGTGGAGATTTTTATTGGATTGAACGAAAAGGGAATAAAATTTTATTCGCTGTGGTGGATTGCACCGGACATGGAGTTCCGGGCGCATTCATGAGTATCATTGGGTTTAACGGACTCAATCAAATTGTGAATGAGTACAATTATACCAAACCTGCTGATATCTTAACACACCTCAACAAAAGTATTAGCAACACCTTAAAACAACATGTAGAGGATTCGAAAATTCGTGATGGAATGGATGTCGCCATTTGCTCGATTGATTTAGACAATAATAAACTCGAATTCGCAGGAGCATTCAGCCCATTGTTTATCTTACGCAACAACGAAGTATTAAAATTCAAAGGCGATAAACATCCAATTGGAAACTTTGTGGGTGTTGAAGAATATGAATTCACCAACAATGAAATTGATCTTCTTCCGGAAGACAAAATTTATATCTTCTCGGATGGTTTTGTGGACCAATTTGGTGGTCCGAATGGAAAGAAATTGAAATACAATTATTTCCGTCAATTGTTACTCGACAACCACAAACGTCCGATGCCGGAGCAAAAAGAAAAAATCAACGAATTTTTTGAAGCCTGGAGAACCGGCTTCGAACAAATTGATGACGTTTGTATTATTGGAGTGGCGGTGTAATCAAAAACAAACATTTATCCCTATTCTTCCCCACTCGTGTACCAATCCGTTTGTAAATTCCGGACTAACAATTGCTCGCGAATATTCGAGTCCTAATCGTTTGTAAGCCATCACAACTCCTACATAACCCAAACCCACAATTCGTTCAATATCGCTTGGTGGAATCGTATAAATGCTGTTTCTGTTAATCATTCCTCCTTGCATGGTGGCGTTATATGCCACCGCTTTCAGTTTTCCTTTTGCATAAAGATAACACTGAAACTTCCGCACATTTTTTTGTCGCGTTGTTCCCAGATTATTAAAATACGGTTGCATCCAACCTACACGAATCATTGTTCCCAAAGCAAAATCATCGTATAAGGTTCCAACCCTTGCCTCCGCAATTCCTGTTAGTTCAATGTGTTTCCCATTTATCAATCCCTTTTCCAAAAACACATCATAGTTCAATACATAATCGTTTTCTATTTGGTTTTCCCAACCCAACGGCTGTATGTTATTCAACGCGTAGTGAATTCCTTTTTGTTCCTGTGCGCCTCTTAAATTCGGACCCATAAAACCTAAATTAATGCGCGATGTTAAACGAATCCGTCTTTCCATATCAATCGAAATCAACGAATGAGTAACATAGGCAACAGCAGCAAATGGACGTTCGCCATAAAAGATGCCTTCGTGCCGAATGCTTCTCGGAGTAAACCCTTGCCGTTCGAGGCTCATTCCATAATAGTTCACCACTCTTTTTCCAGTTCTTTTACCGCGGGGGTTCAACGAAATCAACGTTTTTGCCAACAACGTTTTCTTAAAAACAGGTAAGAAGAACTCTAAGTAAACACCTTGCGTATAATAGCGGTCGGTGGATGCAAAAAAATCGTTCTCATAGTTGTGGCGATAGTAACGATCAGGCAATACCAGACTATCCACTTGCGATTGAGCAACAATGGATAGCATAAAAAAGGAAATGAAAAAAAGGGTTGTTTTCTTGTTCATCGAGTGTATATACGACAGACAAAGCTAATCAGATTTTGATGGCTTATAAATTTAAGTACTTAGTTCTCCGTTTTATTTATGAGAATGGTGTATTTTTGAAAACGATTAAAACTTAAACCGCTATGAATCTGCTTAAAAAAATAGGAAAATGGTTCCTCATCATCTTGGTGTTATTGAACCTTGCCATCATCATTTCTGGTAGAACGTACATTTACAAAGCGATTGGAAACACTTATCTAAAAGGCCGTTCAGGTCCAAGCATTGAAGAATATCCTATTTTTGAAAACCGAGAAGTCGCTAATGGAACACACCTCGCTTGGTATCATTCCAAAAAATACAATACAAAAACAATCCCATCCGAAGCACTTTCCAGTTTTGAAAAAAATCAATCCATCGCTTATGTCATCATTAAAAACGATTCGATGATTCATGAACAATATTGGGATGGTTTTGGCGAAGACTCTCACACCAACTCCTTTTCAATGGCCAAAACATTTGTTTCTATTTTGATTGGAATTGCGATTGACGAAGGAAAAATAAAAAGTGTGGACCAACTTGTGGGCGATTTTTTACCGGAATACAAAACAGGAGAAAATGCAAAGCTAACTGTGAAACATTTGTTAACCATGTCATCGGGAATCAACTTTGATGAGAACTATGTAAGCCCATTTGCCTACCCTGCAATGGCTTATTATGGTAACGACTTAAAGGAATTAACCGCTAAATATGCTGTAACAGAAGAACCTGGAAAGACATTTAAATACTTAAGTGGGAACACGGTTTTATTAGGTTTTGTTTTAGAAAAAGCAACCGGTAAAACAATCAGTGAATATGCTTCCGAAAAATTATGGGTTCCGTTAGGCGCTAAAAACAAAGCATTTTGGAGTTTAGATCATGCCAATGGAGAAGAAAAATCGTATTGTTGTTTTAATTCGAATGCCCCGGATTTTGCCCGTATCGGAGAATTGTTTTTAGACAGCGGAAAGTGGAATGGCCGACCAATTGTTTCTGCCGATTATGTTGCGAATTCCATCAAGGTAGCTGATTTGGCAGATGTAAATGGAGGCAAACAACAAAAATATGGTTACGCCTGGTGGTTGATCCCAAACTACAAGGGTCACAACATTTTTTATGCTCGTGGAATTTTAGGTCAATACATTTTATGCATTCCCGATAAGAAAATGGTGGTGGTGCGATTGGGTAAAAAACGAGAAAAACAATTGCCTACAGAAGATCACCCTAAGGATGTATATGTTTATATTGATGCGGCTTTAGAAATGTATGGGGATTAGTTCGGAATCGAAAGAGTGGCGTTTGTAGCGGTTTGCAAAGCTGCTTTGTCTATTCAAAAACACATACCTAACCCTCTCGATAATTATCGTGATTGAGAAATGAATTAGTTAAAATACAAGATTAATATTACGATTCGTAATTCGTATATTTCGTTTAAATTAGTAATTCGTTGGAATTTTATGAAGAAAGACATTACCCCGCCTACCGTTGAAGACATTGCTATTGCTGTTGTTCGTGAAACAAATGATTTAGGAGAATTAGAGTGGAACGTTTATTTCCTCAATTTGAAAAAAGAAAAAATTGAAGGTGTATTGGTTTCTTCGCATGGTTATGGAAACATTAACGAAGAAGCTGTTAAAACCTCTACACTTCGTCATTTTTTAGATGACGTTGGGCCAAAATCATTTGTAAAATTTGAACCGATTATGGAAACGCTTTTCGGTTTGAATAATGAATATTGGGTAAGTTTTTTTCTGAACAATGTGATGTACGATAAGAAATACATCTTTTTGCCTGAAACGATAAAAGAAGAAAATTTTATCCTGATTCCATATATCAACAAAAAAGGGGTGATGATTAAATAGTCGTACAACAAACTAAAAAGATTTCTCGACTCCGCTCGAAATGACAGTTCTAAAAGTGATTTCGACTTTGTTGAGAATCATTAACAATCATAAAGTAACTTATGCTAGATGCCATCAAAATTACAAATGTTCTTTTTTTAGATGTTGAAACTGCTCCCCTCGTTTATAAATACAAAGACTTATCAGAAAAAATGAAGCCCTTATGGGATTCCAAATTTCGCTATCAACAAACCGAAACACCAGAAACACTTTATAAAAAAGCAGGAATTTATGCTGAGTTTGCTAAAATCATCTGCATCTCTGTTGGCTATTTTAATGAAGGAACCTTCCGTGTAAAATCATTTTACGGTGACGATGAAAAAGAGATTTTAGAAGCCTTCTCCGCCTTACTCAACAAGCACTTCAATCGAAAAGAACACCTGCTGTGCGCGCACAATGGAAAAGAATTTGATTTTCCATTCTTGTGCCGCAGAATGCTTATAAACGGACTCAAGCTTCCGAAAACATTGAACATTTCGGGCAAAAAGCCATGGGAAGTAAACCATCTCGACACGATGGAATTGTGGAAATTCGGTGATTACAAGAACTTTACCTCCCTCAATTTATTGGCCGGAATTTTTAATATTCCTACACCCAAAGACGATATTGACGGATCGGATGTTGCCCGTGTTTACTGGGAAGAGAAGAATTTAAAACGCATTGTCACCTATTGTCAGAAGGATGTGTTGACCGTTGCGCAGTTGTTACTTCGCTTCATGGGTCAGCCGCTCATTGAAAACAAAAACGTGGTTGTTGCCGAATAATATTCTAAATTTAATTTGCAAGAATCCACCATGTAAACTTTGTTTCTCACTATCTTTGCATACAAATCATTCACATGCATTTCTCAAAAAAATTAATTCTCTTCAGTGCAATCTTGTTTGCACTGTTCATTCAGTCCTGCAAAGAACCAACAACAGCATTAAGCAAATACGGTCCCGAATTGGAAGGGGTTATGCGTAGTGATTTTGGTACATTCAGAGGGTTTAATCTTGGAGAAAAAATGGACACCATTCTTGCAAAAGAAGAAGGACCGGGGATGGATGCCGATGAAGGATATTTATATTATGAATTTAAACTAAAGGACTCCAACTCCTACAATATCTCCTACAGCTTTGATGATGAAGGCTTAAACGAAATCCAATCGGATGTGTATATCAAAAATCCGAACAACACCGAAAAAGTATTCAATGCCTTTAAATCCTATTTCGATGACCACTTTGGAGAAAATGAAAACCACCAGGGATTCTTTGTGTGGACCGTTAAGTCCGAAAAATATGGGGATGTTCGCATCAACCTGAGTGATGAAAGCTCCGACTTTACAATTCCTGGCAGTCCGGGTAAAATTGCCCTTTGGATATACCCCGACAAGCAATAATCCATTGTTTTTAATACTTTATCGGTTTTAGAGCCCTTCGGTGGTATTCTACTTGCATATTTCCCGAACAAAACGTACTTTTAGCACTCTTGTCCGAAGGACCCCTTCGGGGAAAAAATCATACGAGTATGGCAAATGAAATCTTATTAGAAGTTAAGAACCTTGTTACCGAGTTTCGTTCCGAAGAAGAAACGGTAAAGGCTGTAAATGACATTTCATTTACCCTTGCAAAAGGCGAAACGATTGGTATTGTTGGTGAGTCCGGATCAGGAAAATCGGTTACCTCTCTTTCTGTCATGCGCTTAATTCCTAACCCTCCGGGTAAAATTACAGGTGGACAAATCATTTACCACTCCAAAAGAAAAGGCACTATTGATTTGGTAAAGATTTCTGAAAAAGAAATGCGCGAGCTTCGTGGAAACGAAATTGCCATGATTTTTCAGGAACCCATGACCTCTTTAAACCCTGTTTATACTTGTGGTGACCAAGTGATGGAGGCGATTCTACTTCATCAAAAAGTAAATAAAAAAGTTGCCAAACAAATTACGATTGACCTTTTTAAGGAAGTACAGCTTCCTAGACCAGAAGATATTTTTGACAGTTATCCACACCAAATTTCCGGTGGACAAAAGCAACGGGTTATGATTGCAATGGCCATGAGTTGCAAACCGAATATTTTAATTGCCGATGAGCCAACCACTGCGCTCGATGTCACTGTTCAAGCAACCATCCTCGATTTGATGCTTAAGCTTCAACGGGAACACGACATGGGAATTATGTTTATTACCCATGATTTAGGAGTAATTGCTGAGCTTGCGGACAAAGTGGTAGTGATGTATAAAGGAAAAATTGTAGAGCAAGGAAGTGTAATGGACATCTTTTCAAATCCACGACACCCTTACACCAAAGGTCTTTTAGCGTGTCGCCCACCATTGAACAAGCGCTTACATTGGTTGCCAACCGTTGGCGATTTTATGAAAACCAGCGATAGCGGTGAAATGATTGAAAGCAAACAATCTGTTGAAGAGGTAACAAACAACTTAGTTGTTTCTAAGTCTGAACGAGAAGAAGCACACAAGAAACTATACGCGAAAGAACCAATTCTTCGGATAAAAAATTTAAAGACCTACTTCCCCATTAAAAAGGGGATGTTTGGAAAAGCAACTGATTTTGTAAAAGCGGTGGATGATGTTTCTTTTGATGTTTACCCCGGTGAAACACTTGGTTTGGTTGGTGAGTCGGGATGCGGCAAAACAACACTCGGCAGAGCATTGCTCCGCTTGGTTGAGCCAACCGGAGGCGAAGTGCTTTTCAACGGCACCAACATTACTGCTTTAGATTCAAAAACCTTACGCGATATGCGTAAAGACATACAAATCATTTTTCAAGATCCGTATTCTTCTTTAAATCCGCGCATTACCATCGGACAAGCCATTATGGAGCCAATGCAGGTGCATGGTATTTTAGAAAATGATAAAGCTAGAAAAGAACGGGTGATTGAGTTGTTGCAACGCGTAAACATGAATGAATCTCATTTTTACCGCTATCCACATGAGTTTTCCGGTGGACAACGCCAACGTATTTGTATCGCAAGAGCATTGGCGTTAAAACCAAAGTTTATCATCTGTGATGAATCTGTTTCTGCACTGGACGTTTCCGTTCAGGCGCAAGTTTTAAATTTGTTAAACGAGTTAAAACGAGAGTTTGACTTTACCTATATTTTTATCTCCCACGATCTTTCGGTCGTTAAATTTATGAGCGACCGAATGGTGGTGATGAACAAAGGGAAAATAGAAGAAATGGGTGATGCTGATGAAATATACAACAACCCACAAACAGAATACACAAAAAATTTAATTAGCTCAATTCCGAAAGGACAATTGGAAGACATTAAAGCTTCGATTGATAAAAAGAACAGTTTGCGTGTTCGTTAATTCATAAGCAATTGCTGAAATGAACAGTCCGAAAAAACGACTTGCAGTATATTTTCTATTTATCTCATTGGGCTTTTTGATTGCCTTTTTGTTTCTCCGAAAAAACAATCCTGTTGCAGAAACTACAACAGCTGTTGTTCCTCCAAAAAAAGATTCGATCATTGTTGTTGCACTCGCATCCTTTTTTACCGACCTAGAAAACAATGACGATGGCTATATTTCATTAGAAAAAGCAGCCAGTGGAAAAAAGAGTTGCAAACTTTCCCCAACAAGTGAATTTGGTTTTCTTCAAGCAAAAATCGCCAAAGACATTCCAACTTTTACAAATCTGAAAAGCATTTCAGTAACGTTAAAAGCATTGTTCGAAAAAAAGGATCCGGAAGCCGTTTATGTTTTATCCATTGATGATGGAAGTGGGAAAAATGTTTTTTGGGATGGCAAACCAATAGTATATACCACATCCAAAGAGTGGACAGAACAAACCATCACCTTTGATATCCCGGCTCAATTCCTAATTGCAGAAAATAAACTTTCCGTGTACCCCTGGAATAAAAACAAGAACGTTTTTTATGTGGACGATATACAAATTGATTACATCGGAACAGGGGTTTATCAAGAGTCGATGGCTAATCAATCGGAAAAATCAAATTTGTTTTTTGATTTTGAAACCGAATCCAGTTTGTCAACTGCGGATAATGTAAAAGAAACAACGGCACACTCAGGAAAAAAAGCATGTGATTTAAGCGGTGGAAAAGAATACGGTCCTTCCGTAACCAAGAAGTTGTCGGAGATTTCTTCTACACTCATAACCAAAATCAGCATGAGCATGTGGGTGTATCCGTTAACAGATAATCCCAATATTGTTTTAACCGCCTCTGTTGTGAATGCTAAAAACGAAGCCGTTTTTTGGGATGGAGAGAGCTCAGAGAATAAATCCTTTCCAAAAAATCAATGGACTAAAATAAACACCTCCTTTAAACTTCCGATAGAAAAATTTACCCCTGAAGATATACTGGGAGTTGGAATTTGGAACAAAGGAAAAACAGATCTTATTGTTGATGATTTAGAAATTGTTTACGGGGAAAGTGCCGAGCGCAGAGGCGCTCCATCTAAAGTTGATCCGATTTCGATTTATGAAAAACGGTTCGTTGGCGAAAAAAACAAGCCGCCATTTCGCATCATCTGGTTTGAAAAACAAGATATAAAGAATGCTAATTCCTCCTCACTTACTCCAATTGATAAGAATAAAGAAGGAGCGTATTTCTCACCGAATGATGAATTCTTTGTTGGTGATTTTTTTCCGGATAAGAGTGGCTTGGATGAAATTCTTTGTGTTGGGCCAGAAGGAAAAAAGGGGCTTTACACATATTCTCTGGAGGAAAAACAATTTAGAGTACTCTGGAGTACCCCGTTGGTTGCAGACTCCATCTGGAACAACAATAATAATTTTTATTCCGGAGATTTTAATGTTGACGGTAAGTTAGACATTTTGGTGGTGGATAAGAGTTCCAAAAAGTGGAGCATCCAAACATTCAACGGAAAAGATTGGACTGCAAAGGCTCAAGGAAGTAAGCCTAAAAGTGAATGGTTGAACAAAAACCAAAATGAAACTGCTTTCCCGGGAAACTACTTTGAAAATAAAAAAACAACTTTAAAGCTCAACAACGAATGGCGTTTTGATTTGAAGTTGCTGGATGGCGACAATATCCTTGGGAATGTTGATTTTAAAGGATATTCCAACGATTACAATCCAAAGTACTATGAGTTTGTTAAAATTGTTCCAGGAAATTTTCTATCCAAAAACCAAACGTCATTGTTAATTGTAATGTGCAACTGTGCGGATGTTTCTTTTAAGGGAAAATACTGCAAACAAATTGAAGAGTTGACTTTTTTGCCGAATAAGGTTGAGTTGTATAGTATTTCACCACAGATTACTCAGATTAACACAGATAAACATTCAAGTTTTTAAACTATGAACATTACTATTGAGGAGTACAATATTGTTGAGGAAGGTGTAACGGAATATAAAACTCTGAATGAAATTACATATGGAATTATTGGTTGTGCATTTAAGGTACATAAGGCACTAGGCCCAGGATTGCTAGAGTCTTCTTATGAGTCTTGTCTATATTATGAACTTTCAAAAGCAGGATTTTTTGTTGAGAGACAAAAAGAGCTTGAATTGATTTATAATGAAGCTAAAATGGATGTTGGATATCGACTAGATTTAGTTGTGAACAATTCAGTAATAATCGAAGTGAAATCTGTGGAGGCGCTTGCGCCTATTCACAAAGCACAATTATTGACATATTTAAAACTGTCTAAAATAAAACTAGGACTACTTATGAACTTTAACACTGTTGATTTAAAAGAGGGAATTCAGAGATTAATAATGTAAGCTTTTCACCACAGATTACCCAGATTAACACAGATAAAAAATAAATGAAAAACAATAACCACATATTTAAAACATGTAATCTGAGCCTATCTGTGTCATCTGTGGTAAAAAATGTAGTCTTCATTCTTTTCCTATCAACACTTTTTTCCTGCAACCAAAACACCGAATCAACATCGGAAACACTTACCTGCTCCGAATTTACAATACAGAATTTTACTCCTATAGCTAACTGGCAAAAAGATAGCATCAAACAAAAAAACATTTTCTTAGATTATAATAACGCAAACAATGGTTTTGTTATTCCTACTGTTAAAGACCTTTCAAATGGGTTGTTTTCATTTCAATTTGAGATAAAAAACACCGCCACCGTTTCACAAAACCTGTATTATAAAATTTATTATCAAAACGAAAGCTATAAGTTTGAAGAATACGATTCAATTACAAAAGGAGAACACAAATTTGCTGAAGAAAATTTTTACGGAAGTTGGGAAAACACCTCAACCACCTTTAAAAAAATTGTTGTAAATGCTGATGGCACCTTTCACACCATCAACGATGCTTTCCGCATTATCGGCAATCCAAGAAATGAAGAGCGCTATTTTTACAAAGGCGAAAACAATCGCTGGAAAAGAAATCCGCGCGTTGGCGAATACCGATTTTTACTTGTTGTTGCTACCGAAGCAGACCTTAAAAACATTCCAAGTCATATTCAAAACATTGCTCAAAAAATCGACAATCGTTTTTCAAGTCCGTTTTACTTTTTCAACTATGGTGATGGAAAAGGGCTCAAGCAAACAATCTCAACCATTTCGCCAACAACTCTAAAAGTTATTGCTCAACCCAACTTAGGTGGTGGAATTTATATTGACGACAGTCGATTTAATGGTGATGTGGATAAATCGAACTTTTGTGCAACATGCGGACAAGACAGCAATCTGTATAACAACGCACCCATTCAACAATTTATAAATTATGTGGATATGTCGACTAAAATGGACAACATTCCTGTGATAGCGGACATTCTAAAAGATAATTATTCGAAAATGGATTATAACTGGAATCGTGCTTTTTACACAAAAGAGGAACTGATTCCAACCATTTTACAAACATCCAAACATCCTTGTGCCACGGTGTATTCCGACCCGAAAGAAAAAAAGATTACCATTAAAAATCCAAAAACGGAATTTGGAGAGTGGAAAAAAGAAAGTGTAGGAATCATTACACGTCATGGATTTACCTATGGAAAATACAGAGTAAAAGTGAAACTTACTGAACTCTTAAACAAAAACAATGTTTGGAATGGACTAACAAATGCCATTTGGTTAATTACACAAGGTGGTGGCGAATGGAACAACAGAAGAATCTGTAACAAGGATGGCGGCTACATGGCAACCTATTGGGGCGGGCCTAACGATAAACGTGTTCCTACTGTTGACTATACAGAAATTGATTTTGAAATTTTAAAAACTCCGCCTTATTGTCCGGACAACGCCTTTCCACCTGTATATAAAAACCCTGGTGATAACAGCAAAAATAATAGTAGCTGGAATATTCCCTTTCCGGAAGAAGTAACCAATGCAGACGGAAGTGTAACCGTTGCTTGTACCAACTGGGACATGGCTTGTCATGAACCGAAAAACTTTGGTGTAGGTTGTAATCCGATAACTTATCAAAATCAAACGTTTCAAACACATCGCTGGGATCACAACTACCGTGCACTTACAGAAAAGAAAGAAGAAAACGATGATGAATTATTTGGTGGTGACTACTATTATTTTGAAATTGATTGGCGCCCCACTGAAATTATCTGGCGCATTGGTGCTGAACCAGACAAAATGCGGGTAGTGGGTTATATGAACGACCAAGTTACTTCTATTCCAAACAATCAAATGCTGTTAATCATAACACAAGAGTATCACAACACGAAATGGTGGCCGGGAGCGCCTTATTCACAAGACAATTTACCATTTCCATTGAATGATATACCGGGTGAAATTTTTGAATTAACGATTGAGTAAAAATGGTTTTCAGTAGCACTCTTTTTCTTCTATACTTTTTTCCCATTTTCTTTTTGTTGTATTTTACTATTCCGACACGTTTTAAAAATGCGTTTCTATTAATTGCCAGCATTCTGTTTTTCTCCTGGGGAGCACCCGTTTTTATTGGCGTTGTCCTTTTTTCAATTATTGTTGACTATTTTCTTGTTCAGCAAATTTCAACTGCGGTAGCCAAAAAAAGAATGCTCTTTTTATTTCTTTCTGTTTTCTTCAACATCGCACTGCTCGCCTATTTTAAATACGCCAACTTTTTTGTGGAAAACGTAAACAGTCTCGTTTCTAATTGGGGTGCAAACGGAATCGTGGGTTGGAAAGATGTTGTTCTTCCCATTGGTATTTCGTTTTTTACTTTCAAAAAAATCAGTTACACCGTTGATGTTTACAGAAACACACATTCGCCCTTTAAGAGCATTGTCAACTATGCGTTATTCATCTTGTTGTTTCCAGAACTCGTTGCCGGGCCAATCGTCCGATACAATGAAATTGCAGATCAAATAATTGACAGAAGAGAGAAAGAAACAATCGATAATAGGTTGCTCGGCTTGTTTCGTTTCATCATCGGACTTTCAAAAAAGGTGCTGATTGCAAACGTTTTGGGTACCGAAGTCGATAAAATTTTTGATTCAAACATTTTGGAATTAAGCACACCGATTGCTTGGCTGGGAATTCTTGCATATACTTTTCAAATCTATTTTGATTTTTCCGGATATTCCGATATGGCCATTGGCCTTGCAAAAATGATGGGCTTTACGTTCCCAGAAAACTTTGACAACCCCTACACAGCTCAAAGCATTACCGAATTTTGGAGAAAATGGCACATTACATTGGGGAATTGGATGAGAGATTATTTATACATTCCTTTGGGTGGAAACAAGGAAGGAAAAATCCGTATGTTCTTTAACCTGTTTGTTGTGTTTCTGCTATCCGGATTCTGGCACGGTGCTTCATGGAACTTTATTATTTGGGGATGTTTTCATGGATTGTTTTTAATTGCCGACAGGCTGTTCCTTTTAAAATTTTATGCGGCTATCGGAACGCTTCCAAGTATTTTAATCACATTTTTTATTGTGATGATGGGGTGGGTATTTTTCAGAGCAGATGATTTGCAGGATGCACGCGATTATTTTTACAAATTATTTTGTTTCGATTTTTCAACCACCCGCTTTATTTATCTAAATGATTTTTTCGCTGTGCTGACCCTGGCTATTCTCTTTTCTTTTACGAGTGTTTTTACTGCCATTAAGCGCTTTCAAGACTCTTTTTTGTTCAACACCTATACGAATAGTAAAACAATGATTATTGGCTTTCTTTGTGTTGCGCTGTTGATTCTTTCCATTAGTGGAATTTTGGGGGGTGGTTTTAATCCATTTATCTACTATCGCTTTTAATGGAAAAAAAACGGAACATATCATCTACGAAACTAAAACAGGCCGTTTTGGTGTTTTTCTTTTTGTTGTTTTTTGCACCAATGATTCAGCAACAATTCAAAATCGTACAAGAAAGAAATTTAGAGAACATTGACAATTCAATCCCACACCCGACTTTTTCCTTTTCTCGCTGGTTTTCAGGAGCGTTTCAAAAAGAGTTGGAGCCGACATTGGACGTAAACATTGGATTTCGAAAAACAATGGTGCGCCTTCAAAATGAAATAAACTACCGGGTGTTCAACATTTCCAAAGCGGGTTCCGTAATCATTGGGAAAGATGGCTATTTATTTGTCGAGAATTATGTGAATGCCACCACCGGTGATGATTTTATTGGGTCGATGCGAATTGATATTATGATTGAAAAAGCAACTGTTGTGCAGCGTGAATTAAAGAAAAAAAACATTGATCTTGTTTTTTCTATTGCACCTGGTAAAGGAAGCTACTTCTCAGAATACATTCCTATAAATTATTATAAAAAAACCGACACAACAAATTACAATTGTTTCGCCAGTGCTTTTGCAAAATCCGAACTTCATTTTCTCGATCTTCACCATTTTTTTATTTCAAACAAAACAAACATCAAACACCCTGTCTTTTCACAAATTGGTGTTCATTGGAGTGACTATGCCGCATTTCTTGCTGCTGACACTATTTCAAAATACATTTCACAATTACGCGACATTAAAATGCCGGAAATATATATTTCTAAGATTGAACATGGAGACTCTATAAAAAGAACAGATAAAGATGCTGCCAGCCTAATGAACCTCTTTTCTTCTCCCCAGGGTTACACATTGCCCTACTTAACCTTTTCCTGCAAACGAGATAGCGGTTCTGTTAGGCCCAAATTGCTTACTGTCGCTGATAGCTACTTTAGTACAATCGTTGCAACATCACTTGTTGATAGCCTCTTCTCTGATTGGGACTATTGGATATATGAAAGGCGAAATGCTTCCGAGAAAAAGGGGCCTTTTAATTTTAAAAATGAAATCGAAAAAAGAGACGTTATTTTAATCCTTGCAACGGATGCTTCTTTATCACAATTTCCTTTTAACTTTATAAACGAAGCATTTGAGGTATACGCGCCAAAAAACAAATCCTATAAATCAATCAAAGAAAAGGAGTTCCGCTTTTTTGTTGCGGGTGCTTTCAAAAGTATACAAAAGAACAAGGTTTGGAAAAACGATATTAAACGTGCTGCTAAAGAGCTGAGGATTTCATACCTAGATCAATGCATCAACGTTGCTCTGTGGTTGTACAAAGAACAAGAATTGAAGAATAAAAAATTTATCTAGATCAAATGCGTTTATCAAAATTTTATTCAGAAAAATTCTTCCTGGCTTTCTGCCTTATACTTGCATTCGTCTTGTTTGTTCTTTTGACTTTTTGTTCTGAGGCTACATTTGATGCTGGGGATGGTATTCGACATTATTTAATTTCAAAATATTCTTGGAATCATCCGCACTTGTTTTTAGACAGTTGGGGGAAACCCTTTTTTACGCTCATTTCTTCACCCTTTTCTCAGTTTGGTTTTGCCGGGATTACTCTTTTTAATATTTTATGCGGTATAGCTTCCGCCTATCTTGTTTTTAAAATTTCAAAAAAGCTAAACTATGGTAATTCATTACTTGCAATTCCATTTTTATTCTTCGCTCCCATTTATTTTCCTACGATGAATAGCGGATTGACAGAACCATTTTTTGGATTTGTGCTTATTTTCTCGATTTATTTAATGATAGAACATCGATATGATTTTGCTGCCATTTTCGTTTCGTTTCTTCCTTTTGTAAGATCGGAGGGCTTTTTATTGTTGCCGCTTTTCTTTGTTGTTTTGATTTATTCTCGTTCTTTTCGACCAGCCTTGTTACTTTCTTTTGGAACGCTTCTTTATAGTTTTATTGGACTCCTGGTTTGGGGTGATTTTTTTTGGATAAAAAATCAGAATCCATATAACGGCACCAGTAGTGAATCTTATGGTAGTGGGGAACTGTTAAGCTTCGTCTATTCCTATGACTACATTTGGGGACCTACGTTAGGGATTTTGTTCATAATTGGAATATTAACAATTTTCTTTAGAGCCTTTTTTCCAAAAGAACTTCAAACGAAAAAATTCTCCTCATTTATAAACATTGAAACCGTTTTAATTGTCGGATCGTTTGTGGTCTATTTTGCGGCACACAGTATTATGTGGTGGAAGGGGCTAGCAAATTCAATGGGTTTGCTGCGCGTTTTTGCTGGCGTAATGCCTTGTGCTGCATTAATCTGTTTAAAAGGATTTAACATCTTACTAACTCCGACATGGTTCAGAAATCAATACATAAAAATTTTAGCCACGGTTCTTGTTCTATTTTTTATTCTTAAAAAACCGTTCGTAAGTGAGTACTTCCCCTTCCGACTTACCAAGGAGCAATTGGTTATAAAAGATGTATCCTTATGGATGAAAGCAGAAAACCATGATAAAAAGAAGTTGTATTATCTCTACCCTTATCTTCCTCTTCTTTTAGATGTTGATGCGTTTGACGAAAACAAGGCAACAGAGTTGTGGGGAATTTATAGACATATTAAGAAAGGGGGAATTAAAAGTATTCCTGATGGTACAATTGTTATTTGGGACGCACATTTTGGTCCAAATGAATGTGGTATTCCTCTTGAAAAATTAATGAGCGATCCAAATTTTGATTTGCTCAAATCGTTTTATCCAAGAGAACGATTTACTACACTAGGCGGATTTCCTTTTTCTGTAAGTGTATTTCAAAAAAGAAGTCGCCCTAAAATAGTCGAAGAATCTAGAAAAAATGAACTTGCATCATTCTCTTTTAATCTTTCAAATGGAAACGATCTGCTTAACAAGGAAATCGAATACGGAAAGACTTTAGAAAAGAACGTTTCTGATTTCCCATTGTATACAAATAAACTGATTTTTCAAACGGACCTTATCACAGATGCCACCGAAGCGAAAAACGCAATTGTTGTTTTAACAATTGATAAAAAAGAGGGCGGCAATGTTTTTTGGGAAGGAAAGCCTTTCACTTTTTCAAATGACTCTTTAGCCACCAAAAGATGCGAGGCGATTTTTAATGTTTCGCCAAACGCGTTTTATGCTACTGATATTGTAAAGGTTTTTGTTTGGAACAAGGAGAAAAAAACTTTTTTGTTGCAAGGAAACAGACTTTTTTGCTTAAAGAATTAGCTTTTACTTCACAAAAAGAGACATAAATCAATTTAGATACATATTTTTGTATATGTTCAAAAACACTATTTATAGCAAAGGGGTCTTATTTCTTTGTATTCTACTTTTCGCACTCTTTTTCTGCATTGCATATTTTTCCGATGCAACCTTTGATGCAGGTGACGGTATTCGTCATTATCTGGTTTCAAGATACTCATGGAAACACCCCGATTTACTTTTGTATAGCTGGGGGAAACCTTTCTTTACAATTGTTTCCTCGCCTTTTTCACAATTTGGTTTTATGGGAATGGCCGTATTCAATATTCTTTGCGGAATTGGAGCTGCCTTTTTCTCTTATAAAATTGCCAAACAACTCAATCTAAATTACGCCTTTTTAGCAATCCCCTTTTTACTTTTTACACCTTGCTTTTTCCCAACACTAAATAGTGGTCTAACCGAACCATTTTTTGCTTTTGTTTTGATTACTTCCATTTATTTAGTCTTTATCGAGCGCTATTTTTTTGCCTGTATTCTTGTTTCCTTTTTGCCATTTATAAGAACCGAGGGCAATATGATTTTGCCTCTTTTTTTTATTGTGCTTATCTACCGAAAAAAATTTCTGTCTATCCCTCTTCTTGCTTTCGGAACGTTCGTTTATAGTCTGATTGGATATTTTTATTTTAACGACTTCTTTTGGATTAAAAACCAAAACCCCTATGATGGCGCAAATAGGGCTTTTTATGGAAGTGGGGAGTTACTACACTTTGTTAAAAGTTATAATTTTATTTGGGGGTCGGCATTAACAATTCTTTTTGGTTGTGGGCTTCTTATGCTTCTTTTGTTTTGTATTAAAACAATCAAAGCAAGGGAATTAAAAGAGTCTAAGTTGCCAGAAGAGTTAATTTTAATCTACGGTAGCTTTGCAATCTATTTTATCGCACACTCTATTATGTGGTGGAAAGGGCTTGCAAACTCACTCGGTTTATTAAGGGTCATTGCTGGTGTTGCCCCCTGCTCTGCACTTATTTGTTTGCGAGGGCTTCAGCTTATTGCGATACCATATGTTCGTGAAAAGAAAATACTGCATTGGGCTCTAATTTCAATTCTTACTTTTTGGGTAATCAGAAGCCCCTTTAAGCATGAATATTTTCCATATAAGCTCGACAAAGAACAGGAGCTTATAAAAGAAGCCGGAGATTGGTTTAAGTCATCAGAATACACGCAAGAGAAGGTTTACTATTTATATCCATACCTGGCTCATGTGTTGAATGTTGATTCATTTGACCCGAATAAAGTTGGTGAACTTTGGGGATTATATCCAACAATAAAAGAGTGGGGAATTGGGGCGATTCCAGACAGCACCATTGTTTTTTGGGATGCACATTTCGGACCCAATGAGTGTAAAATTCCGCTGGATACCATTATGAATGATCCTAATTTTGAGCTAATAAAAACATTTAAACCCACAACGCCTTTTCAGGTTCTTGGAGGGTATGATTTTGCTGTTTATGTTTTTTTTAAACTCGAAAAGCCAAAAGAAATGGAGGTGCTTTCTTCTGATTTTATTCAACTAGAAGAGCAACAACCCTTTCTTGAAAACACAAATACGATTTCAACAAGTAAATCTTTTTCTGGCAAAAACAGTAGCATGCTTTCTGCACAAAATGAATATAGCATTACGATCAATAGAAGTCTTTCTTCGATTCCTTCTGGTACAAAAAAAGTAATTGTTAATTTTAAACTCTTTGACCCAAACAACAATTCCAAAAATGCCGTTACGGTTTTATCCATAGACGATGAAACAAAAAAAAATCTATTGTGGGTTGGGGAACCGATTCAAAAGGAACAACCTGATTCAACCGGCTGGGCTGCTGTTTCTGCTTCTTTTCTAATTTCTGGAACAATCAAAGACGAAACAAAAAAGGATACTATGAAGATCTATATCTGGAACAAAGAAAAAAAAGAATTTTACATTGATGATATTAAACTTGATTTTTGGGGCTTTTCAAAAAATTAACTCCGACAAAACATGATGCTGCAATCTGAAAAATTCTCCAAATTATTCCCATATTTTCTATTTAGCATTATCTGTTCTTTTGTTTTCGCCTTCCGCTGGCTTGTCCTTAGAGATTTTTCTTTTAAATATCCGGATAGCGATCAAGCAATAATGTGGAACTCTGCCATCGAGTTTTCTAAGGGTCACTTTTATGAACCCAAATTCTGGGGACAAAGCTATAACTCCATGCTTGAAGGGTTACTTGCGGTGCCGCTAATCTATTTATCTATTCCTGTTTACAAAGCACTTCCAGTAGTAACCTCTTTTCTTGCTCTCTTTCCTTTTTTTCTTGTAAGTATTATCTGCTTATCAAAAAATCTAAAAACACAAGCCATTATTGTTATTTGTCTTCCACTTTTTTTACCCATAGAATATGACTTTCTTACGAGCCTTTCCAGGGGCTTTGTAACCGGAATATTCATTTCATCCTTGGGCTGGATTGCCATCTTTTATAAAGAAAAGCCTTGGGCATATTTTTGTTTTGGATTATTCACCTTGTGTGGCTATCTGTTAAATCAAAACGCTTTACTCCTGACATTTCCTCTTTTTGTTTTTTTATTCTTAAACGGTTTAAAGCAGCTGTCTTTCTACATTTTCGGTGGAATTGGGGTTGTCCTTGGCGGGTTCGTTTTATTTCTTTCCAATAATTTTTACGTTAAAAACCCCAGTTATAGCACGATGCCTGTGCCATCATTTAAAATTCGAACGGAACTATTCGAGTTGTTATTTCAGCAGCCGAATAAACATTTGAATTTTGTTTCTCCACTTTTTTGGAATTCCGGGGTGCTCGTTTTTTTACTCTTACTTCTACTCATATTCCTTTTCATTAAACAGAAAAAAAAGGTGTTGGCCGCTGTTGTTTTTATATTTACACTGTGCATCATTGCCTCCTTTGGATTAGAGAAAATTTATAATGGAACCGATTCTGTTTATTTCTCATATGCTAGAATGTTTTTGGCCATCCCTATTGGATTTGTCTTTTTTGTTCCTTTTTTGAATATTACATCCAAATGGGTCTCCCCGCTTTTTGTTGTCGTTTCCCTTGCCTTTTTTGTTGCTAAGGTTCACCTTTTACCTGACACCATCAGCAGCAATGTTGACCACAAAAAAGAACACACCATCGCTGTTGACCCGATTGAATATGTAAATACTGTTTGTCAAAAAATAAATTATTATTCACAAAAAAACAAAACCAAATTGGTTGTCATATACAGCCACGGGTATTATGATTTTATAGATTTTGGTTGTGCTGCATGCATAGACTCTTTTCCAAAAACGTTACGCCCCGAATTTGAAAGAAGAACATGGCGTTTAGTAGAGGATAAAGAAACCATTTATGCTAACATCATTGTTGTTGACGAACACCAGAAACTCTCACATCTGCTGCCTCTGCTGAGCGCAAAATCGATTCACTACTTAAATATAAATGGGTATTACATTATCTCCAATAATTCGCTTAAAACAATCGATTTTTTAGCCCTTTTGAATATTCCTGTGAGAAAATTCTAATGGTGCTTAAAAAAATCAAACAAGCTGGCGATATAAAATTTCAGGGCTATTCTTTCTTAAAGAGGCTAACAGAAGAAGATTGGTAAACAACTTGATAGCCATCAGATATCCTATTTACGATTTCATCGTATTCGATACATCCCGTTTTGTCACCATAAACAAGTACGAAATCAATGTCCTTTGTTTCTTTTATATTTAGTTTCTGGCAATTTCCTGGGGCGATAGTATATCCCCCTGCTTTAAAGTGTATGTTTTTAGAGCAATTCCATACAACGGGAAAATATCCTTTTGTCGCCTCATAATTGCTTAATACAAGCGTGCGCTTTTCTGCTCCGATATTTTCAACAAGATGTCCTGTATCCCATTTTGTCCGGCCCGTCAGATTAAAGTGAAGAACAACTGAATTCGGTGAAATTTTATCGAAAGCCGGCTCAAGCTTTTTTCTTTCTAAATTCCGCTCAGATATTCCTTCTTTTTTTATATCCATTAAATTGGTATAAGAAAAAATCAAAACAGAAAACAACAATAAATGTGTT
>Ga0075163_10001924_pt1 | contig 28078 bp, 17 predicted proteins | sample JI1023141ADNA_FD_71478 | JGI IMG/M metagenome (GOLD analysis project Ga0075163, IMG submission 71478) | Wastewater effluent complex algal communities from Wisconsin, to seasonally profile nutrient transformation and Carbon sequestration -... | ecosystem: Engineered > WWTP > Effluent > Algae...
GACATCCTTGAAGTCGAGACCAGTGACTTCGTGCGCCTGCACATCCGCACCAGCTACAGCGTCACCTTCCTGCACGACCACAAAGAAAAATGGTTCAACTGCGAGAACTACATCCAGGTGATGTCATGCAGATCACAAAATAAATCTGCAAAGTTCGGCGGTTGCGACGCTCAGCTTCCCGCACCAGTTAGCGAACTCAACAGCAGCAGACGGGCACCTACATTCCGCCACAGGATCAAGGCGGGATCGCGGGTCCAAGGAGTCGCGTAAATGGGCGAGATACTGAAACGCAAGAAGCGGGGCGGGGGCTACACGTGGTCGCTTCGATACTACGACCAGGATGGAAAGCGACGCGTGGTGGCTTCGCGGCAGTCCAGCTTCGCGGATGCGAAGAAGATGCTGGCGCAGATCGAGGCGCGGATCGCGCGCGATGCGGCCGGAGTCGAGCCAGAGCCGGAGCGTCTCACGGTCGCCGAGCTGTGCGAGCGATTCCTTGAATCTGCTCATCCGCGCGTGAAGGACGCCGCGGCCTACCGCCGAGCTGCAACGTACAGCCTGCGGCAGATTCTGCCTCTGGTCGGAAAGATCCAGATTCACAAGCTGCGCCGCCGGGACATCGAATCGGCGCGCGATCGTCTGAGCTGCCGTTTGAAGCCGAACAGCGTGCGGGCCGTGCTGCGTCCCTTGGCAGCGGCCCTGACCTGGGCAGTGCGGCAAGAGATGCTTCCTCAGTCGCCGATGTCGAAGATCCATCTGCCTCGTCGCGAGCAATCGACCGAACATCTCACGTCGGAAGAAGCGACCCGGCTGCTTCAATATGTCGAGCAGCAGGCGCGCAGGGGCGGCCAAAAGGAGTGGTGCCAGTTTGTCGCCGTCTCGCTCGGGCTGCGCTTGGGTCTGCGTCGTGGTGAGATCTTCGGTCTGCGCTGGCAGGACGTGGATCTGTCGCGCAGGCGCCTGACTGTCGCGCGCAGCTTCAAGAGCCTGCCAAAAAGCGGCAAGCCGCGGACGCTTCCCGTGCCGTCAACACTCGCCGCTGTGCTCGAAGAGTGGCGCGCTGTCTGCCCCGCTGCGGCAACGCTTGTTTGCTATCTCCACAAGCCCGTGCAGAACAGCATCAACCGCCTTTTGGAAGCTGCGGGATGTCCTGCGTTTAGTCGCAGCTGGCACGCGCTGCGGCACACGTTCGCATCTTGCTACGTTGCGCATGGGGGCAGTGTGCTGACCTTGAAAGAGATGCTCGGCCACAGCTCGCTCGACATGACGTTGATCTATTCGCACGTCGCGCCTGCGGCCATGGTCGCGGATGTTGAGAAGATGAAGATCTAACCAGTTCTCCTCGAGCTGCCGCTCCAGGGCCTCGCGCTCGACCTGCGGTAGCTCGTTCGGGAGCGCCAACGCCTCCATCGGCAGGCTCTCGCGCAGAGGCTCTGAGGCCATCGAACTGCTCCGGAAGACTCGGCTGGCCCATCACTCTGTTCAACCAGGCGCTGCATGTCTTCAACTTGCCGATTGCAGGGGATGAATCTGGTGGCGGTCTGTCAGGACGACCCACGGGAAAGACGCTCAAGCGCAAGGGGTTTCGGGCGGCGCTAGAGCATATGAAGCAGTCGGGCGCGACGTATAGGCGCCTGCATCCTGCTCGTCATTAGCGGTCTCCCCCCTGCGTCCTAAGCAGAGACGCCGCGCTTCCACTCCGCGAGTATTTCGTTCGCGTCGTCGATGCTCATCGTCTCACGGGCGATAAGCCCGTGCTCGATCTGGGACGGAAGGCAGGGCTGGAACTTCGACACGCGCGAGCGCTGGCCTGGATCGACCAGGGGAGCGGCGTCGCACCAGCCAAGCGGCGCCCGCGCAGCGATAGCGTCGATAGCTTGGCGAATCGCAACGCTGCTCTCGGCGGCGCCGTCAGCGAACGTGATGAAGGTGTTGCCCGGTGAGACGCGCGCTCCGAGTTCCAGCTCAAGAAGCCCAGCGAGGACCCGATTGCCTGCGCCGCCTGCGAAAGTCCACCAGCGGCACCGACCATCAGCATCTTCCTCGATCGGGAGGGAGCTATCGTTGAGAAACGCATGCGACTCGCGCTGCGCCTCGATGGCAGTCACTGCCCGCTTGGACCATGAAGCATCATGGTCGGAACTGAGAAGGACTTTTCGCATGGCCTGACAGAGCGCGTGGGCTAGGGATACGGGCTGCCCGAACCACCGCGGATAGCCGCCGGCTTCGGCAGGCTCCACTGAGCATATACCGCCCTTCCAATCGACGCTGGCGATGTGCCAGGGCCGGCCCGCGAGCACGAAGTTCGGGCTCTGACGTTCCTTGTCCTGCAGAAAGGACGCGTCCACAACGCCGACCTCAAGCTGGCCATGCATGACGCGAAGTACGCGGGGCGTTGAGAACACTGCGTAAAGTTCAAGGAAGTTGCGTGCGCCATAGAGCCGCTCGCCCTGCGCGCCGAGAGCGAGCCGTGCATCAGAATCGACTAGGATATCGTTCTCAACCATATGCCGGACGATGGCCTCGCGCTCTGACGCCAAAACTTCACGGAACGCTGCACAGCCTTCGAGCCATGTCCACCAAGCGTGTGAAGCCGACCCCTGTTCCTGCATCGACAACGCGATGGCTTGATGCGCCAGCACATGCGGCGACCATGCCGACGGCCTAGCCGGTTCGATGTAGCCACTTCTAAACAGGTTGATAAGCGCAGCGGCTCGTAGAAGTGCGTCGTCATCGGTTACGAGGAAGGTGCAATTCGCCGTCGTGCCGGCGCGGCGCCCCGTGCGCCCCATACGTTGCAGGAAGGACGACACGCTGCTTGGTGCATCGATCTGAATCACGTGATCCAGATCTCCGACGTCGATACCGAGCTCCAGCGCGGATGTCGCAACGATCACACAGTTGGTGCCCTCCTCGAAGGCTCTCTCGGCCGCCGTTCGTTCTGAGAGAGCGAGCGACGAATGCGAGAGGTAGACATCCACGCCTCGTTGCGAGAGGCGGTGACCGAGTTCCTCGACGCGCCTACGGCTGTCGACGAAGACGAGTCGTCGCGTTCCAGGGTATAGGCGTTCGATGAGCAGCGCAGCGTTGTCGAGCGTGCCAACAAAGTCGAGCGCCAGCTCCGGTTGCTTTCGCGCACCGCCCGGGTCCACAACCCGCTGCGGTCTCAAGCTGCTCCCGCTGAGCCACGAGACGATGGCCTCTGGATCACCCACGGTTGCGGAGAGCCCGATGCGCTGGATGTCGGCCTCGGCGAGTCGCGTGATGCGTTCCAAGAGTGCCACGAGATGTGCACCCCGATCATCGCCCGCGAACGCGTGAACCTCGTCGATGACGACCGCGCGAACCTGAGCCAGGAAGCGCCGCGCAGGCGTACGCGTGCTGAGTAGCATCGCTTCGAGCGACTCGGGTGTGATCGCCAGGATGTCAGGCGGGTCGTCGATCATGCGACGGCGCGCAGGCTCCTTGACGTCGCCATGCCACTTGCCAGCGCGCCTGCCGATGAGCCCCGTAAGACGTGAGAGCCGCGCCTCTTGATTGTTGAGAAGCGCGCGGATGGGAGCGATGTAGAGCACTGACACGCCGCGCCAGTCCTCAACGTCCATCTTCGAGAGTAGCGGCAAGAAGGCCGCTTCTGTTTTCCCGCCTGCGGTTGGCGCGAGCACGACGCAGTTCGCGCCGTCGAGGATCGCCTCAGTCGAGAGTGCTTGCACGGGACGCAGACCGCCCCACCCAAGGCCGTTCGCGATCTGGTAGCGAACGGCAGGACTCAGGCGGTCGATGGCGTCACAGGGCGTCGTCACAGGGCGATCTCGATGTCATCCGGCTTTTTGCCGGCGGCGGCAGCCTTCTCTTCGAGTGTGAGTTCGTCGGAGTCGATGCGAATATCGAGGTCCTTGGTTGGGTCGAAGTCGGGGAAGAGGTCGACGCGGTCCAGGATAGTAGCGACGAGCTTGCGCAAGAAGATGCGAGGGGCGACGCCGACCTTGCCGCCGAGCTTCCCCGCGACCTCGGTCGCGAGCCCAGCGATCACCGCGTCAGTGACGCGAGCCTTCAATCGGTCCGGCGAATTCGTCGGATACAGATCACGCACGCGACGACCGACTTCGATCAGCCGTGCCTGGTCGAACGGAAAGAGGCGCACCTGGACATCGCGTGGGTTGTCCCACTTGGCGTCACCGGAGAAGTCGACGTGCAGGCGCTGAGCGAGCGGCGGCAGTCGCTTCACGCCATTCGGCCCGTCGAAGAACGAGGGAGTTCCCGTGATGAGCACGTAAAGTCCTGCAAAACGACCTCCGTACAGGTCGTCGATGAGCTTGCGAATTGCCTCAAGGCTCTTGTCGCGGCTGTCCGAGCGAACGCGCTGGATGGTCTCGACTTCGTCGAGAACGAGCATCAGGCCGGGGCGACCACATTGCTGAAGTACCGCGAGCAATCCTCGCAAGAAGCCCAGCGCACCCGTATGATCTACCTCGCCCTTGATGCCCGCCTGCCGCTTGATGTCTGCGCCGACGTTCGGCTGCCCCATCAGCCATGCGATGAGTCCCTCGGCCAGTGCATGCTCCTCGGCGACCTCAGCAGCGTGATAGGCGCGAAGAACCGCCGAGTACTGCGGTTGCACTGCGCTAACGTTCTTGAGTCGCGCTTCCAGCAGGTCGCCGACGCCTGCCGCCAACGCCTTCATGTCATCGGGATCTCTTAGCGTGCGTGAGATCTCTTCTTCGAGGCCCATCAACCACTGAGAGATGATCGACCGAAACGCGCCCGTATCCCACTCGGAGGTCCGCAGACCTTCGGTGGCTCGCCGGTAGACTGTCTCCAAACGATGCAGCGGTGTGTCATTTTCCGAGATCTGGACCTCGGCCACAGCGAAGCCGCGTGCGAGCGCCTGCTGCTGATACCAACGGGCAGTGAAGCTCTTGCCACAGCCGAAATCGCCTCGCAGTGCTTTGAAGACGGCCCCTCCGGTAGCGCAGCGTTCGAGTTCCTCGCGCAGCGAGACGGCGTAGCGGTCGGTCCCAACGGCGAACAAGTCGAGGCCTCGACGAGGAACCGTTCCTCGTCGCAGTGCTTCGATGACATCCTTACGGAGCAGCAGGCTCGGCTCGGTCATTCGGTCACTCCAAACTGCGAGAGGAGCCTCGCCTTCTGCAGAACCACACGACGGCCTGCGACGTCGTGTTCCACAATCGCAAAGCCGTCAGCGTTCAAAATGCCCATCCGCGCGACGACACCACCCACCTGGTGAGAGCGGACGCCGCACAGGCGGGCGAAGTCAGCGGCGGTCATGCTGCCACCCGCGTTCACGAGGATTCCGAGCCAGGTCATCACACGTTCGACGTCGGGCTTCGGCATGCCGGCAACCTGCTGCGTGAAGAGCTTGGAGCTGCGGAGGCGGGCCATGAGAGCTGGCTCGCTCGGCGTCGGTGGCGCGGTCGGCTTTGCTGGCTCGATTGCGATGAGCTGCAGCTGTTTCGTGTTCTGCGCTGTGGGCGTCGCCTGGACGGTGACGGGCGGAACTGCCGAACGAACAACTTTTGGCGTCCACCAGTCTGGCTCTGGAAGAACTCGACAAGACAGCTCGACGTCCTCACCAGCGATGCGGTCGAGCCACTCGGGGCCAATCAAAAACGCAGGGGCGACTGCTTCTGCCAACGAGAGCCCACCATGTTCTCCATAATGGGGAGCGCGGTTTGAGACCGAGGTGTCCCATTGTACGGCAACAGCTGCCGCCCCCCGCGGCTTCCACGAAGTCTTCGGAAGGAGCACTTCGTCGGCCTGGGGTTGCTCCCCTTCGGCCAGCGCCCGCCACCGCGCTCCCCCAGTGCGCCCTGGCAAAAGACGGCTAGCCGCGACGTGCATCGCATCGCCAGCGACGTGGCCGTGGTCTGCGACGAGCAGGACGGCGCGCTCTGCGCCGTCGGCAGCGCTCAGCAGAGCATCGAGCGGCAGGATGGGCATTCGACTGTAGTCGACTGCGACCTGCAGGCTGCCCTTGAGCTGCTCATCGATGGCGTTCACTACGACTGCGACGACACGGTTATCGCCCGCGATCGCCTGCTTCACTTCGTTGATGAGCTCATGCCCCGCGTGAATGTCACGTCGGAAGAACACCGTTAGGGGCTCGTCCCCCACAAGCTCGCGAATGTGTGGGTTTGTCGCCCAGCGATCGTCGTCGCGATCGGTGCCCTGGTCTCCGAAACGAGGATCGGCCACGCCAGCAAACAGCGCGGCTCGACTCACCTCGGTCAGCGTGGGGGCGGCGGCAAGTATTGGGGGAAGAGGAAGCTGCCCGTTCCATCCCGGCACACGCCACGCAATCGGGCCCCAGCGGCGTTGGTCACGCAAGCGCTGGAGCACCTGCACCGCCGCTGCGTAGCTCATGCCGTCCATGAGGACAAGGAGCAGCCGCCGGTGCTCGCCACCCCTAAGGAACTGAGCTACGACGCGCTTCGTGACGTGCTCGATAGGGATCGCTTCGCTCGATGGTTTTCCGGCTTCCACCCAGGCCACGTAGGACTTCGCGAACCGTTGGTCATCGGCGCGAGCGACGATATCCACTGCATCCAAGAGACGCCGAACGGCCGCCATGAGCTCGTCGCCTGCGCCACGCATCCCGCGCAGGCTCTGCCGGGCCCAATCGAGGAATCCCCCTTCTTCGGCATAGCGTCGGGCGAGGTCGAGAGCTGGCTGCCACGCTGTGCCGTGGTCGGCGAGCTCGGACCGCACACGTCGGAGAAGTAGCCACGCTGCGAGCCGCTCTGCCATCTTCCGCGCTTCTACATGCTCCGAACGACGAATCGCTCGATCTAACCGATGAGCACTGAGCAGATCGAATGCTGCCCGCAACGAGCCGAAAGACTCGGGGCTCGGTGCATCGACGAATGCAGAGAGAAACTCAGCAAGAGCTGCTTCTCGTGCCTTATGACCAGCAGGCAACCAATCGCTAGCCGCAGCGAGCGCCGAAGCACCGCCTAAGACGGCATGCTGCTCCGCCGCTTCGAGTAGGCGGAGATCGTCAGCGTTTTCGACCGACAACAGAGACTCGAGCAGCGTGGCCGTAGACCCTGCTGAGTAGGCAGCTCGCACCTCGTTTGCAAGCCCGGGCGCGACGCTCGCGAGCTGGCCGTTCACCAGGCCGCGTAGGTACGCGTCTTCGTTCCGCTCGACTGCAACCAAAAGTAGGAGCGCCTGAAGCACGCGCTCAGCGAGCCCGAGCTCCCAGGCACGAAAGCCTAACACGCCGATGGAACCAAGGATCTTCTCGAACCAGTCAAGCACCTCGCGCCGTACCGCTCGCAAGAGTTCGTCGGTCTCACACGCGCGGGCGAAAGCGGGCCCGGCGTCTGAACTGCGAACCCAGCGAAGCCATTCGGCTTTGCTTTCGACCGCGCGTTCCGGGATACCGAACCGCGCCTCGAGCACGCTCAGCCAAAGGCCACTGCGCGTCAGCCGTAGACCCGTGATTTTTCGAAGCCCCTTGATGCTGCCAGAAAGAACCAGCCGCGCGACCGCCGTCGAGGCCAGCTCAGAGTCCACCTGCCGCGCACCAAATAAGGCGGCCAGACGGGCGTCACGGGCGACGTGGTAGATTCGACCACCTGCGAGTCGGCAGGAGATGTCGAGTGGAAGCGCGTCCTCGGCCCAGTCGACGAGGTACACGCTCCCCGACGATGTCTTCTGACCAGGGGCAGGTAGCTTTGAGCGCAGCTCGAGTTCACAAGCTGTAGGGACGATCTCCCACGCGAGGCCGTCCAGCTCGAAGCGGCCCGGCTGTCCTCGGCCGAAGAGCGCGCAGAGCTTCGAGCGGTGGTCACGACGGAACAGGCGCTCGACCTCCAAGCGAACGTCGGCATCCGAAAGGAGCGGCGACTCAGTCAATTGCGCCTCCGCTTCCATGCTGTGATGCGAATGGTGATGCGCGATGAGCCTTTGCCTTCAGCCTCGAGACGATTGGCCAGCTTCCTCAGCGCATCGGCAGCCGTCTGCGAGTCTTCCAGATCTCTGGACTCGTCTATAACAATTTCTTCGTCCTGTACCGGCGGGCGCGGCGGCTTACTCGTAGGGATGCGAAGAAGCTCGTCTGCGCGCCGGGTCAGGTCGGCCAGGCCGTCAGCGAGCATCTTGTTTACCTCGTCGGCGGTGAGCAGAGCCGCAAGATCTGCCAGCAGCAGCTTTGCACGCTCCCCTCGCTCGGGGTCGCCAACGAGAGCCTTCACCTGCCGAAGGACGATCCAGCGGGCGTCCTCCTGAAGGAGGTGCTTTGACGCGGAGGCGGTCGTGAAGTTCCTTGCCATCGCGGCGATAGACGTCTTCGGCGTGAAGTTCGCCAGGTCGCGTACCGTCGACGCTCCGTCTGTCCGACCAAGCTGATCGACCAGGGTGGCGCAGGCTCGCGCCGTAACCAAACGCGGAGCATCGCCGGATTCGGCCCAGTCGCGAATCTTCGACTCAATCGCAACGGGTAGGTCTTTCGTGTCCCGAACCTCGGCAAACTTTTCTTTCAGCTTGTCAGCGAACGCTGCCAGGTTGCGGGCACCGAGCGCGCGTCCCCCGATCGCCACGCCAAATAGGCCTCCGGCGCGGTTCAGCGCTTCTGTCCACTCAGCAAGCGTCGGTAGCTCGGGGCGCAGAAGCTCGACGTCGTCGGGAAGCTGCCCCGGGCGCGGGAGCGCGAAGCTGCGACCATCGCGGCGGAAGGTTCGTCCGCTCCACGAAGCGTATAGTGAAACGAGAACGTCTTGCACCTCCAGAGGCAGACCTCGCGTCCGCTGCGGATCCAGCCAGTTGCGCACGTTGCCGACCGATGGAGTATCGATGCCTGCCTGCTGCCGCTGCTGCTCGATATCCTGGAAGGGGCGCTCTCTCAGCAGCACTGCGACATCGCCAGTCTCTGTAATACCGAGCGGATCCGCGTATGCGCGGAGGTCATTTCGTTCCCCCCGCTCCACGTTCATGCGTCGGTCCGGCTCGTCGAGGAGCTTCTCGACGAGAGCACTTACCTTCTCCATGCGCGTCACGGACACCGTGCCGTCGAAGCGCGGGTGATGTGGATACTTCTTCGACAGCATCGTGTCGATGACCTGGCGGATACCGTCCTTCATGGTGCCGGCCAGCACAGCACGGATGTCGAGGTCACCGAGCAGAGGGATGAAGTGTTCGTCAACCGTGCGAGACTTGTCGAGGAATGGGCTGTCGTTCGCCATCGCGAGTCCGTAGGCCTGCGCCAGCGTTCGCTTGATCAGAGATTCCTTTTGGGCGCGCAAGCTCGCCAGGTCCGCGCGTGTTGTCGTCTGGTCCTCGACGCGCAGGTGGCCGAGATACTTGCGGGCATCCCCATCGAGGATGTGCTCGAGGATCACCAGATCGCCAAGTTCGCGCTCGAGCGAGTGTGAAAAGAACGTTGGCAGCCACACTACTGTGGGATTCGGCTGCGCACTGGGAGGGCGCGAATCTCTGAACCGCTCGACCGTGCGTAGGTCCTCATCGGGGCCGTGCCCACGCTCATCGAAGGGGTAGTCGACGATGACCTGCCACTCGAACTCACGCGGGCAGGTCAGGGTGGTGTCGTCCATCTCCCGGACGTTACCGTAACGGATACGGCCCTTTCGGCGCGTGCCGTGGAATGGAAGCTCGGCCTCAACGACTGTGCCTTCGCTGTTGAATTCAAGCGCCTGAAACAGCAGCCGTCGCATTGCATTTTTTCGAGCTCCGGCTGTGTCAGCCTCGGCGGCCTGCGCCAGGATGGGCTGAAGATCGACACCCGCCAGATGAATGCTCACCTCAGGGTCGGCCTGCTCGCCCAGACGAAGCGCACCGATCTGGCTCGCCCAGTCGCGCAGCCGCTGCGCGACCACCTGCATCTCCGCACCGGGGATGGGCGACGCGATCGTACCGTGATTCAAATGCGCCAGACGCTTGACGGTAAGTCCCTTAAAAGGTTTGGCCTCGGGTACAAGCGCAGCCATCAGCAGCGTCTTCGCGAGACGATTGTCGTTGCGGCACATGCGCTGTGCGCAACCGCTGCAGCCGAGACGGCGGTCGTGCTCTTCACGCAGGCGCTGGCAGGCGCTCGGCGTATCTGTGTTGTGCTGGCGACGGATAATCGGAAGGAAGCTCTCGCGATATAGGTCGCGAGCGCGGTCGAAGCGTGCCTTCATCACCGGGTCGTCGATCGGATCTTCGCTCTCGGCGAGAGCGTCGAACGCGTCGCCGACAGGTACCACCCGGCCCGTCTCGAGGTCCGGTAAGTGGTTGACGAGCAGCTCCATCAAAATACGGATCGCAGTGCGCTCGCGCTGGAGGCAGTCCGATAAAGCGACCAGCGCTTCGACTAGCGCGGGCGAGAACGGGTAGACCTTCTTGAAGTCCGCCTCGTCACCCTCGCTGCCGATGAGAACGCTTTGTGCCTGCCCGGCGGCGCGCCACGTCTTGGCAAAGTCATCGGCCAGCCGCTGCGCCGCAGACTCGTCTTTAGGACGAACCACACGATGCGCCACGATCGCCGGAAGGTTACTGTCCGCGAGGGTGACCGTCTCGAAACGCCCGTCGTGGTGGGACAGGTTCCGCGACAGCTCCGTGCGCACCGCGCCCTGTGCCTGCTCGCCAAGAAACTGCGACAGGTCGCGCTGGCGTGCGATGAAGCTCACGATCGGGATGGCGCGGTCGGCATCCTGCGCTTCCTTGAGCTTCACCATCTTCTGCACCTCGCGCCCGACGAACGGCAGGTCGCTCGAATTGCCGGCGAGCCACAGCACGAGTTCGTCGAGGTAGAGCACGATAGCGTCGAACCCAAGCAACTTGGCGTGCCGACTCATGACGCCGAGTCCCGTGTCCAGGTCAACGAAACGCCCCTGCTGCGCAGTCCACGAGGTGAAGAAGGTCCGCACCAGATCGCTGAACAGCTTGGCGCGCGGGCTCTGCGCGTCGCGGTCGTTCTCGCCGACGTAGGTCGCCGAGGCTGCCGCATCAAACGATGCCGCATCCCACTTGCGCGTCTCGGCGAGCTTGCCCCAGCCGCTCGCCGCCTGCTTCACACCGCCGTTCAGCTTGCCGAAGAAGCTATCGTCGCCAAGCGTGGCGCGCAGGCGCCGTGTATCCTCGAAGAGTCCCTGGTCCGCGTAGACTGCGGGTGTGGGCGCGTCGGGGTAATGCTTGGCAACCCACGCAACGTAAGCGCCCAGGATCTTCGACTCCATGTCCTGTGCGCCGAGCATGTGAATCGGCAGCTGGAGCAGCTTCTTCTGCCCGATCCACGGGTTCTTCACGCGAAGCTCATGCAACTCAGAGCGACGCCACGGCGCCGGATGATCGGCGAGCATAAGATCGAGTAGCGCCATGAAGTGGCTCTTGCCAGCACCGAACGAGCCGTGCAGATACGCGGCCTGGCTGCGCCCGTCACGAAGCGCACTGCCGATGATCGACAGCGCATGCTCGAAGGTCTGCACGATCTTCGGCGTGATCGCGTAGTCCTTCACGGTGCGGTCGGGCTGCGCGATGCCTCCGGTGAGGTCCTAGACGAAGTCGCCCTTCCGGACGGACTCTGGCAGGTCGAGGAGCTCGTGGATGCGTGTCGTCATGCTTCGTCTCCAGTGGCGATGTATCGAGCCGGTCGCCCGCTCAGCTTCTCGACAAGACCGTCGGCTTCGAGTTTCTTGAGCGCCTTCTTGATGAGGGTCTTCGTGACGCCCACCTCGCTCGCGAGATCAGCTTCGGTCGGCCCTTCCGGAAGCTCGGATTCTTCGTCTTCGCCTTCGTCATCGTCGAGTTCAGGCTTCCAACCCTTGAGAGCTGCGAGCACTTCACCGGGATCGACCGTCGTGCGCTTGACTACGGCGGGCGGGGTCCAGGTACGCAAGTCGCCCACGGCGATGCCAAGGCTGTGTGCTTCGCCGGCAACGAAGTCACGGAAGAACTCTCCGAGCTTCATGCCGCCAAACGCTGCCGACGGCTCATTGTGCCACTGGAGGAGCCAAGGCACGCGCTCATCGATGCCAGCCAAAAGGGGGACGAGGCGATCCTTTGGCCAACCATCCTCCGCCTTCCGGCGCTGGTAGAGGCCCGAAAGTGCCTGCGCCAGTTGCAAGTGATCCCAGCCAGCCCAGCCCACGAGCGGCGTCGTGTCCTCATCGGTGTTGCCGCCGGGGAAGGTGACGAGTCGCTCTTTCGGCACATCGAGCTTGCCGCGCAGTCCCCAGTAGTGCCGAAGGAAGTCCTTGGGCCCGTACTTGTCGGGGACCGGGATAGCTTTGAGATTTAGACGCTTCAGCTCCGGCGCGAGCGCGCCCGTATCTTCGATGCGCTGCAGTCGCCAGGTCTCCTCCCAGCTCGCGCGCTTCTCCATGCCAGTCTCGGCGTATCGGTAGCCGGCCAGAAACGGGACGCCTTCGTCATCGACGAGGTCCGAGATGAGCCGTACGAGATCGAGCCCGCTCTCCTCGGTGAGAAACTCGTGCGCGGCCTGCACGGCTGGTTCGCGCCCGAGCTCGAGCGAGAGCTGGCGTGCCGTGCGCAGCTCCGGGGTGCTCTGGTCACGGAATGCGGTTTCAATGCGTTCGAGCAGCCACGTCCGGACGGCGTCAGTGAATGCCTTGGCATCATCGGGAGGCGACCAGCGACGCTTGGTCTCCGGCGTCTCTAAGAGACGAAGCAACTTGCCATGCTCGGGATCGTCGAGGAGCCGCAGACGCTGGCGGTAGAGGTCGGCAAGCGGCCCCCCCACGTCCTTCGGGGCTTCGCGTTTGTGAACACGGAACCATTCGGAGGCCGAAATATCGGTGCTCACCTCACGGGCGAGTCGCACCTCGAAGGGGCGGTGGTTCGGCAGGACAGGAATACGCACGGCGTCGACCGAAGATGACGCGACCGTCGGCAGCCCGAAGAGCCCATAAACGCGCCAGTCCATCTCCTCTTGCAGCGAGATGAGGATGCCGCGCAGCTTGGCACGCTCGGCGAGGCTGCGCGTGCGGGCCTCGCAAAGGCTGCGAGATTGGGCATCACCGCGAGTGTGGTCGCGACGAGCTTCTCGGGCGCAAGCTCGGCCGTCTGCTGCACGGTCTCTTCGGACGCGACGACGAGGTCGAGTATCTTATCGCGAAGCTCGTCGAGCTTTGGGACAGGGAGTTGCTGGAGGAGGTTGCTGGCATACTCGAGGTGGCGATTCCACTGCGCCGCCGACAGCCGAGCACCGTCTCCAACTTGGTCTCCGCCCTTCGGAAACATGACGAGGCGACACCAGAATCCGACGGTCGAGGAGTTCAGGTAGCCGACGAGCGCTTGATGGTCACTCCCCTTCGCATCCTTCCGGAGCTTCAGGAAGGGCGCATGACGATTGAGGACTGTTAGCCCTTCAAGGAGAACGTAATGGTTGTGGGTCGCTACGAAGGCGAACACGCAGAACGGCCGGCCGTCGAGCTTACTGGTCGAGAGGCGCCCGTACTCGTACCAAGCGAGACCGGCGGCCACCTTCGTCTTACCGTTGAACATCTTGCTATTGGACAACGGCGTTCGATATCGCCAGAGGAAGTGACCGGCGGCGCTCCCCTCATCGAGAGATGAATGAAGTTCATCGTCGTAGGGGAAGGCTGCTACCTCACGACTGTTGATCTCCCAGTCTCGAACATGATCGCCAGTAACAAATGGACGAGTGCTCTGGCTGAATCGAAGTCGCGCAGGTACATGGTCAGGAAGGACGTAAACGTCATCGAGGAGCGTAAAGGACAGAATTCCAATACTGTCTGTGAGTGAATCGAGGACGCCTTCGGCCTCGGATTCGATTCTTTGGAAAGCAGCGCGAGCGCCACCGCCCGCAAGAACCCAAGGGTGGCGACGAATTTCGGTTCGAGTGAGAGTCTCGACCGAGACTTGGCTCCCCTCAAAACCAACGTCATCGTGGTGCGCTAGTAGTTCTAACCATACAGGGGCTGTCGATGGATCGATCGGGACACTCTGCTCACCGCGCTTTCCGAGCACCGCGACGACGGGTGCATCACTGGCTGTTCGACGACGTCCGAACAGAAGCAGGGTCGGCGTGCCGTGGCCTGGCAGGTAGCAACCGGACGTATCGATGACCTTATGCACATCGAAGCGCGGCAGGATCTTCTCGATTAGCGTCTTACCGTAGTCGCGTTTCGTCCATGCGTTGCTGTTGATCAGCCCAACGAAACCACCTTCGATGGCAAGGTCGAAGAATCGCTCCGTGAACGGCGCGGCCAGGGCGTACTTGCCCGCCGCGCTCTCGTACATATCGCGGTACCTCTTGCGCTTCGACGCGTCCTTCTCCGTGATGTACGGCGGGTTGCCAACGACGGCGTGGAATCGCTTGGTCAACACTGCCTCGACCTCAGAACGATTCTCGAGGCGAAACAGCCGGTCACCCCAGCGCAGGTCGTCGTCCATCGACATCTGGCCGACGCTGAGTACTCGCTGATCGAAGCGATGCAGGAGGCTGTCGGCGACTACGACGTTCGGGCGGATATCCGGCGCGCGCTCAAGACGCTTGATGCCGACCGCATCGAGCACCGCGAGCACAAGCCGGAAACGCGCGATGGCGACGGCATAGGGGTTGATGTCGACGCCATAGACCTGGCCGAGCGCCCTTCGCGCAAGGTCGACGACGCTCTCCGCGGGTGCATGGGCTTGCCATCGACCCAAGAGCCGGCGGAACGCGCCCAGCAGGAAGTGCCCCGAGCCGCAGGTTGGATCGATGAGATTCACCTCGGCGAGGCCAAACTCGGAGATGGCCGGGTCGAGGGTCTGGTCGAGGATGAACTCCTCGACGAACTCCGGCGTCTGAAGCAGCGCGTAACGCTTGCGCACCGCTTCGGAGAGGTCTTGATACAGATCGCCAAGGAATCGTGTGTCCTCGCCCGCGAACACGAGCGCGGGCTCACCGCTCGCATCGCGCTTTCGGAAAAAGTCGAGCAGCGCCTTGGCACCCTCGCTCGACGGCGTGAGCACCCAGACCGGGTTGTGGCTGGTATCAAAGACGTCACGCGCGCCCGGGAGCTTCGCCAGTTCACGGAACACGGCGAGCAGGTACTCCCGCGGACCGAGGAACGGCGCAATCTGCAGAAAGAGCGCTTCGCGGTCTTCGGCGGACTGCAGTGCCTCCGCCGTTGCGCCCGCCACACGCGGATCGATGTAGCCGCGATCTTCGAGCGTCCGCACGAAGACGATGGACAGAATCCACGCGACTGCAAGCTGCGTCACACGCTCACGGCGCCACGGCTCGAACCCCAGCCCCGTCTGTCCGGCTTTCTGCTCTTCAGTCCAGGCAGCGCGCAGCCCGGCCTCGACCCGCTCTGTCTTCGCGCGCGCGAGCAGATCCTTCTCAAGCGCCTTGAGCGCGGGCTGAAGTAGCTTTGGTAAGTTCCCGATGCTCATCGTCAAGGTGTCTCCGCAGCTTTGTGAGCGTTCGCCAGCCACGCATCGGGCATGACGAGTCTCTGGCTCGGTAGCGGCGCTGGCACAGGCAGCCGACCATTAATAGAAGGGGCGGTACCGTCTGCGTGCGAAGGCACCACGAGAAGGATGGCCGGAGCGTCACCGCGCTCTGCGCCCTCGACGATGCGTAACAGTTCGCGGGCAAGGCCGTACCGGGCCAGCGAGCCCGGCCACGCCAGCACAAGCGTCTGGTCACGCCGGTGGAGCAGCTCATCGACAACGCGGTTCGTTGCCTGATGCACCAGCTCGATGAGGAGTGGCCAGTCAGGACCATCGGGACCGGCGCGGTCGGCCGCTTCGACGTTGCTCCACTCGACGCCCAGCTCCTGGGCCTGGAGACGAATGGCGCTGGCCAGCGCCTGGTCGAGAGACACCGCCTGCGTTTTCAGCGCTGCAGCGAGTGCATCGAGTGCTGGACTCGCAATGTCGGCGCGTACCTGTACCACGCGAAAGCGGCCTGCCGCGACGCCACGGTCGAGCTGATCCTGGAAGGCAGCGGCACGCTGCGCTTCAGGGCTACCGCGCTGTACCAAGCCTGATGCCGTGGGCTTGCGCGAGGGTACAGCGGCGGTCATTGAGGTGTTTGAGTGCTGTCCGGGTCTCGCATACTCGCCTGCACCGATGTCTGGCATGAACACGAGGCCATGCGGCGCAAGCAGCGCGTCGAGCGCCGGACGCTCGGGAAGCGGGGCCGCTTCGGGATAGCGAGCCGCGATGCGCTTGCGGACGACGTCCGGTGACAGGCCTGAGCCCGACAGTGCGGCGATGCTCAAAGAAAGGGCTCGCCCCGCATCCATTCCACGTGGGTATAGCTCGAGCCGTGCCGACGCCGCAGCGCGTTCGCTTGCGTGCGCCGCGAGCGTTAGCCGCCGGTCGGCCGGCAACGTCGCGAGCGGTGTTCCTGCGCTGACCTCTGCGAGTGCCGCTCGAACCACCTCAGAGGAGGGAAGTGGCTCGGTCACGGCGAGATTATCGGCAGTCTCTGCGAGGGCCGCGAGCGCGTCGAGCACCTCGGTGTCGCGTCCGATCCAAGGTGTGCTGCCGATGCGCCGCCAGGTAGCAGGAGGATTGGGTCGTAGCTCCAATGCCAACCGTACCAGCGCCGCGGCAGTGCGCACGTCTTCATCCGTCGGCGAGCCCTCAGTGCGAACCTTGGCCAGCGCATGGGCCAGTTCTATGAAGGGCATCGCAGGTGCGGCAGCATCAAGCATGGATGACACGGCCTCCCTGAGCGATGCGGCTGCCGCATTGCCGGCCCAGCGCTTCCGCAGAAACTGAAGGCTCGCGTAGATCTGCGCGGGCTCGAGGCCGAATGCCCCAGCTACAGCGGACACAGTGCGTGTGGCTGGAAGCCCAGTGTCGGGGCGTTCGTCAGGCAGCGGATCGAGTCCGACAAGCACACGCAGCCGCCGGTTCGCTTCGCTAGCACTGGCGCGTCCGATAAGCTCGCGCGCCCACTCGCCAAGCGAGCCCGGCGAAGGCTCCGCAGCAGCGATGGCGACAAGCCGCTCACGCAGCGTGTTTGCACGAGGCCGCCCCAGAAGATTCTCGATGCGAGCTGCAGGAGCAAGTGCCGCATCAACGGTGGTCATGAGTCCGGCGGCCACCAGACGATCGATCACTTTTTCGTCGAGACCAGCTTCTGGATCCTCGAGCATCAGACGCGGACGCGCGAAACCCGGCACGAGCACTGGGCGGTTCTCCAGCTCGAAGCGGACACGCAGCTGGTCAGCGAGCGCGACAATCTCTCGCGCTACATGTGTGCCAACACCACGAACGACGGAGAGCTGATTGCGCGGCAGTAGCAGCAGCTCGACAACCGTCGACACCCCTGCGCGATCGAGTGCGTTGCGTGCGCGTGCGGATAGCGGCAGCGCATCCACAGGTGTCTCGGGACGAACTTGGTCGAGGGAGATGGCGGAGGCACCATCGTCGATCTCTGCCTCGACCGATAGCGAGTATCCCCACGCTTGACGCATGGCCTCGGCGGTGGCGAACCGATTTTTGGTCTCGCGCGCGAAGGCTCGGCGGAAGAATGTGGTCAGCCGGTCGCGGACTGCCGCATCAAAGCGCTCGGCCTCCACGACCACCTCTGCAGTCGCGTCACCTTGCGGGAGCGCTGGCCGGGCACCGGTGAGCGCGTGGTAGAGAACGGCAGCAGCAGCGTAGCGATCTGCTTCGGCATCCCATCGGCCTCGCAGATATAGCCAGGGGTCGCGCCACTCCGCTGTCCCGGCGCTAATGGCTGTGACGTCGGCGGACGAGAGCGAAAAGTCAAGCAGGAGCAGGTGGCTCTGCTTCTTTGACTGGCTCGTGAAGCCCACATTGGTGGGCTTGATGTCGCGGTGGGTGACGCCGGCCTCCTCGAGGTACTGGACCGCTGAGAGCAAGTCGTCGCCGTAGCGGCGCGCAATCTCAAGTGGCAGCGTGCCTTGCTCACGGAGTACATCACCCAGGCTCCTCTCACCAGCGAACTCAAGGAGTAAGCACGGCATTCCCCCCAGCGTGAGTACGTCACGCAGCGCAACGATGTGCTCGTGACGCAATTCGCGGAGTGTCTGCGCTTCAGCGAGCAGACGCTCGCCGCAACCCGCATCGTGAGGAACCTTCAGTGCATAGTCGCGTCCCTCGCGACGGACATGGAGCACCAGCGCCGTTCCGCCAGAGCCCAGGCGGCGCTCGATGCGAATGCCGCCTTGGAGCGTATCGCCCTTCTGCGCTTCGCGAGGATCGGAGCCGTCGCTGATATCGACCGCCGGTCGCGTAAGCGCCTCGAGTACGAAGACGTTGAACCACTCGGAGATATCGTCAGCACGGGCATGAAGATTAGGTTGCGTCGCGAACGCGATCGCCTCATCGAGGACGACAAGGTCTGGACGCACCGCCGAAGGGCGAAGCCCACCTTCGCCATCCTTCGCTCCTTTGATGCGCTGCTCACGCTCGGCGACGGTTGCCGCCGGGTGCTGCCCGGTAAGCACAAGCCACGCCAAGCAGCCGACGGAGAAGACGTCACTTTCGTATGTCGCTTTCTCAGGATCAGCGAGGACTTCAGGCGCCTGATACAGTCGATCGAGAGCCTGGGAAAGCTCGTGGAAGTGGCTCGTCCCAATGCTGCTGTGGTCGATCCATGCAGCAGACTGGAAGCGATGCAGCCGCACATGAAGCCGCCCGTCCGTGCCGCGCCGGACCAGTACGGAGGCGGGCGAGAGGTTGCGGTGTAGAACACCCGAGCGGTGGCAGTGCGCGACCGCCTCGACGATCTGCTGAAGGAGCCCAAGCCGCTCGTCGAAGGTAAGGTTGGGCTCCTGGCGCAGGAAGGCGTGGAGCGGAAGTGAGTCCTCGAATGCCTCAAAGAGCACCGCGGGGCCAAGAGGTGCGTCCTCGATGAAGGAACGATACGCAAGAATTCCCGGGTGTTGTCCGATCTCTGCGAGCGTACGCGCTTCTCGTCGCGCTGCGCGATGAAGCTGTGCGCGCCGCTCTGAAGAAGTCGCGGCGGGCACGAGGTAGCTGCGGACGCGGGCTTGATCGCGCTCGACGGCGGTATTCTTCGCCAAGTGCTCTTGATAGCCTTCACTATCGTCGACAAGCTCGCCGAGCCGATAGCCGCCTACGACGCGCGCTGTCGTACTCGGGCGCAGACCGATGCGATGAGCCGCCTGAAGGAGCTGCTTCATCATCGGCCGGTTGACGATGCGTTGAGCGTCGCGGCCATCGAGTCCGTTGACGAGCTTGGCTCCTACGTCATCGGGCAGCAGGAGCCAGGGCGGCCGCCCGCCGTCGAGACGAACGTCGGTTACGTTGGAAAGGAAGACAGCCGCGTGGACGTAGGGGCGTTCGCTGCCGAGCTGCCGCGCGAGCAGGTCGGCGAGCACCTTGGCCTTCAGGTTGGCGCCTGGGTACGGACACTCAATAGTACGCCGACGCCCCCCGTCGGTGAAAGTCCAATCCACGATGTCACCCGTGAGCACGCCTGGGTGGCTCTTGATCTCGACGAGGAACAGGCCGTGACGAGACAAAAAGAGTAAATCAATCTCGTAAAGCCTGCCCGACGCAGGGGCGTAGAGTTCGTGAAGCTCCCAGGCCTGATGCGGATCGGTATCTGAGAGAGACTTGTGATTGTAGACGAGGTCGAGCGCCTGCCGCTCCCAGGGGTAAGGCGTCGGGCGACCGCGATGGATACGTCCCTCGGAGAACGGCACGCTACTTGCCCCCCGCGCTGCGCGCGAAGTCCGCTGCCTCAAGCTCTGCGTCGGGAGAGACGATGACTGCGTCGAGATGCGCGAAGCCAGCAGCCCGCAGTACATTCGCCGCATCACTGCTCGGGCGAACGATGACTGTGCGACCGCGCGCGCTGAGCAGAACAGCGGCCAGGCTGGCAAGCTGTCGGAACGCCGCCTTGTCAGAGACTGCTACCACCTGATCGGTCCACGAGAGTGTGCGGTCCTCGGCGAACGCCCGTGCGACCGCGACAAGCGCCGCACCGCCTGCGACGACGAGCTTGGTAGCGGGCGTGAGCGACGGAACGGGAATGGAGTCAGCCTTGACGTTGAGCGCCGAAGCAACGGCGTCGAGGGTTGCCGGACCATCAGGTTCGGCTAGCAGGCGTGTTGCGGCGTGGTCGTCGATGCCGCCCCAATCCGGGCCGAAGGGCTCATCGTCGGCGAGCCCCCAGAGCCCGAAGCACTCTGACGGGGAAAATGCGGCGCCCCACGATCCTGCTGCGTCGCGCAGCAGGATGTCTAGGCGATCGCCAGCCCTGAGCGCCCCGGCGAACTGAGTCCAGCGTGCCTCGGCATCTGCGCCAAAGCGGCGAGCTGTTCGCTCCCGGGCGTCAAGTGCGCGAAGACCGAGCACCGCCGCTAGGTAGAACGCCGCACGTTCCTGCACGGTCGGTAAAGTCGTCACTGTAAGCCCTCCCCGCCCTGGCCATCAGCACGGTGAGTCTTCGCGTCGAGCCCACCATCTAAACCTGCGCGGCGAAACTGCCTCTGTCTCCACACCTTGAACCCTGGCAGCGCCGCTTTTTGTGCCACCGTATAAACGGTCTTCTCCGCGGCTTTCGGTAGTTGTTCGACGTGGGGCAGAGTAAGGATCTCGTCCGACATTGGGCGGAGCTCCGACAGGAGTTGGCAGAGGTTGCAGGCGGTCGCCAAAGTACATCGGGATTGGGCAGCCCTACAAGGGAGTCGGCGCCGAATCCGCAACATGAGTAGCCCGAACTGCGCTTAATGCCCGCTCTTCACTGGAACTTTAGCCGCTGTAAAGGCAATGTCCATTGGCATCTACAGCAGCTCAGCCTACTCCCAGGCTGTAGGTCGTGCAGCGTCAGATTCGGCCGCTGCAATGGGCCTACGCGAGTTCTGGCGTTCGCCCTTCCTGGCTGGCCAACTGCAGGTATGCACGCCGCTCTATTTGAGAGCGTCTCAAAGCTCCTCGGAACGTGGTGCTCGCGGGGTACTAAATCGCCGCTCGCGATCTTCGAGCACTCCTATTACGCTTGGTATCGGAAGATTTCCGCCCTACGCTGGAGGCCTGCCCAACCAGCAACGTACACACTGGCGCGGTGAGCGAGCTGGCGGCGCATCCGCTGGCAAGGTGGCTCGCGCTGGGCGTGCCGGCCTGCATATGTGCGGACAACACGCTTCTCTCCGCGGTAGATGCCCCGGAAGAGCATCGCCGTGCGCTCACCATCACCGGCATGGACGAGTCCCTCCTGAGGCGGGCCATCGCTTACGGCCACGCCGCGGCGTTCCAGCGCCCGGGATTTGTCCGCCGGGCACTCACTTCATGAGGCCGACGTGCTTGAGATTCTCGCGCCTCTTCACAGAGACTTAGGACTGCGCCACTTCGGCTGCCTGATGCTCTCGCAGGCTCTGTAGCAGGGCGATCAGACTTTCAGCATCTACGAAGATCTTTTCATCGAGAAAGCTGACGCGCATCTGTCCGTCGAGCAGTTCAAACCCCAATTCATCCAGAACGTAATCCCGGCCCGCTTGCAGTTCGTGCAATAGGTCTGGCAGATCTTCGGGAGTCAGCATGTGACTCTCGATTCCCCGGACGACTAAATTCCAGCTGGCTTGAAGTTCTGCGGGGACCGACAGGCGATGCGCAAGCGTTTGAAGGTCAGAGGACATGGGTCTTACCAGTCTTTCTCTACCAGTGTTTCTCTGGCAGCTTCGGCCAGTTGTTATCGAACCGTGGAGCGTGACTGGAGATGGTCTTCTTACCATCCTTTCCCTCGGCAAACCAGCCCTGAACGCGAAGCGGTTCGCCTTTCGGTCTGTCCGTTGTCGCCTCAAAATAGCCGTCGGCAGGTGTGCCGTCGGCCCGCTTCTTGGTTCCATAGGGCTCGAACTTGGTCCCTTCCGCTTTCTGGATGGCCTGTTCCAGAGCCGTCTCGCCCGCCAGGTCAATCTGCTTGGCATCCATTGACTTGGGATAGATGGTTTTCTTAATCGTGCCTCGTACCTCTGCTTTATTTTTTGGATCTATCCCAATTCGTTCGATGGCGACGCGGCGCACGCCTGTCTTTGGATCTTCGGCGACGCTCTTAATCTCATAGCCATCTTTCTTGCAGCGCTGGACTAGCTCATCCCATTCATGGATGCCCTTACCATCCCACTTGCCGTGGTACGGTGACCGTGGGTCGGCTTCCGTTCCGCCTTTATGTACGTGCTCACGGGTCGCCTCCGAAGTGTGAGAATCTTCCAATTTCTCCCCACGTTGATCAGAGGACTTCTTAGTTGAGGATTCTCCAGATGGGGACTTTCCTTCAGTCTGGGCAGCGTTGCCTGTCTCTGTCGTGGTTGCCGCAGTTTCCTCTTCCGCAGTCCTCAGCTGGCCCGGAGTCTCGCGAGCTCCGCTCAGTTCGCTGGATTTTGCCAGGTCAGATGCACCTTCGGCCTTGGCCATCTCACCAGCCTTAGAGTATTCGCCGACCTTACTGACCGCTTTTGCGTCGCCAGCCGTGCTCGCCGCTCGTGCCGCGTCCGCCATGTCAGAAGCCCGCCCTACTTCTCCCGCCACGCCGGCGCCACGGCCTGCCTCACCGATCTCCCCCACGCCAAGGAGCATGCTGCCGATATCGAAGGCACCTCGTCCGATGGCTTCGCCGGAGCGACCTTCCTTGATGGATTGGCGATAGGGATCGATGACGGCTGAGCCCACGCGGCCCCAGAACTCTTCGTCTTCCTTCCTCGTCTCAGTTGTGTTTACCGCCCGCTCTATCATGCCGCCGGCTGTCTGGCGACCGCGTGCCACATCGATGAGATCATGCGCGCCGCGCGTCATGGCTCCGAGCGGACCGGGCGTGTGCTCGGCCATCGCTTCGACGCCGGCCGCGGTGTCTATCGGATGCAGCGCGGCGTTGCAGATTCCGCCGACCATCGTTGACGCGCCGCCGAGGACACCGCCCGCGAGCTGCGTGGTCATCGTCGCCTGGTTTGCGAGACCCCGTGCAGCCGAGCCGAGCACTGGCACGTTGGCGACCCGCCCTGCGAGCGAATGGGTGCCCTGATCAACCCAATCTTCTGCGGCGTGCAGTTCTCGCGTGACGCCGTGCTCGGCTCGCTGAATATAGCCCGAGGCCGTGTTCGCCAGTCTGACGGCTCCGCTGTAGGTGCTGGATGCGAACCCGCCAACGGCGTGAGCAGCACTGGAGACGGCGCTGCCCGCAGAGTGGTAGAGCCCAGTCGCACCGTCGGCAATTTTCGAAAGGAATCTCAAAGAAGACTTCTCTGTATGATTATCGTCGGACTGTATGGAAAATTGTGATGCAGACATCGATTATGAAACCATTGCACGTATCGATCCGAGCGCCGCAATTCGGCCTCACTCAGCGTCGGAAACAATCAATCCGGACAGTTAGCCACCCATGAGCGATTGGAACGACCTCAGCCTACATATCGGCGCCCACTATAGGGAGGTCAAGCGTGAGGCCCATTGGATTGGCATCGAGCTCCCAATCGAGGCCGGGGGTGTGCGGATCAAGATCGAGCGCGTGACTGCTTTCGAGGAGTCCTGGGTCCTTGTCATCGCGGCGATATGTAGCGAGACGCACGTCGATGCGATGGCTGCCCTTCGCTACAATGCCCTCGTTGCCGTCGGATCACTCGTCCTTGAGAACGAGCGCTGTTACTTGCGTGCGGCCCTGCCTCTCGACGGACTTACCAAATCTGCATTGGAGCGCACGATCGACTTCATCGCTCGGGAATCGCTCAAGCTACGAAGGCAATTTTCGCCGCGCGGCGAGGTTCCCGAGTTCCTGAGCATGTTTGGGGAATGATTGGGCAGCGACGGGTAGGTAGTGGGCAGCGATGGAGCCTGGCCTGGACAACCAGTGGGCAGCGACGGTTGCGGATTGAATCGGTCAGTACCTGCTTCACAATATGCTTGGCTCCAACCACAGCGTCGTCGGGAGTGTAGGTAGCTCCCTTCGAACAATGCACCTCTCTCGCTACTCGGCCAACCGAATGCTGCCGCGAGCGAAGACAGAGCGAACTCGGTAGCGAGCCTCGCAGTATCTAAGGGCTGGACGGACGTGAGTGGACTGCGGCTTCCGCCTTCACATAATCCGCCCATTTTTGAAAGAGCCGCTGCTCATTCAGCTCTTTGCTGCCGAGATCCAGCTCATCGGATGGCATGTAGCGAATGAAGGGGGCAACCTGATCGGGATAGTCGAGATCTGCGTAGACTTTTTCGGCAATATCCAGCGGATCACTGTAGCGATCCCGATGTTCAAGCACCCAGGCCAAGACGAGAAATGCCCACTTACGTTGTATGGCTCGGAGGTCTTGTCGAGGCTCGGCAGCCGCTAGCTGTGTGACACGCTCCAGAACTGGTTCGTCACGGCTCGAAGATGCCAAATGAAGAATAAGCTGATTGTCCTCCTCTTGATCCAGCTCATCTTTGGCTACTTCGAGCACATCTTGAGGGCGAAGGATTCGCTCCGTGATGCCGTATTGAACTTCGGCCCAGCTCAACCGAGTCCGTTCGTGGATGAAGGAATAGGGAACCTGAATTTCCAGTTGTTCCATGGAATTCTCACCGGACAGGCTGGTTGGGACGCCCTGTGATCCTTCCCCCTGGGATGAATCGTTGATGCGTTATCGCGCCGTCGTTATCTACGATGTATTCAAAGATTCCCAATCTACCGTTTACCTCGCCTGGAGACTGAAGAAGTGTTCGGTCTATACCATCGCCGCCGCGAATGGTAAAGGTGCTTCCCGTTTCCAGCTGTTCGCGGCTGGGAAATGAGGCAGCCCGATGCATCGGGTCTTCTTTCAGCCCTGAACCGCGACGCTTGGCCCGAAGGATATCATCCACCACCTCGACGGTATCGGGCTGTTCCCTCTGAGGAATGAGCGCGGGCGCATCGTGCCCCACGGCAGACGGAGTTCCCTCACCAATTGAATCAGCAGCGTTGATGCTGGCGGTGGTCGAGGGCAGCTTGGGAGATTTGAACTCGATGCCGCCGCCGCCACAAGAGATGCCGCAGACGCGATAATTGGCCGGGTTCAGGCGGGCGCGGGCCTCAGCGAGAAACTGCGAGATGCGACTCCCGCCCAGTTCAGCAGCTTCAGCCCCTGCGCCCCCTCCAGCGCTCAATGCGGCTTGCTCCGCGGCCTGGTAAGCAGCTTCCCGGCCGGCTTGCTTGGCTGCTTCGCGCGCTCCCTCTCGTAGCGCGATCTGAGAGCCAGCTTTTTCGGCCTCCAGCAGCGCTCCGCCGCCAACGGTTGCAGCCAACTCGCCCGCAATGCCGACGATCGCCTCCATCGTCTCGCCGTACTTCTTCTCTTCAGGGGTGTATTTCACCGGGCGCAGGCGCTCCCACATCTCGGCAACCTGGGCCGCGCCTTCAGGTGAGCCCATCAAGAACGGCGAGAGCATGTTAAACGGGATGCGAGCCAGGCCATTGAGCAGGGCCTTGCTGGTTGGAGGCAGGTCGGGCGAGTCGTGCCACTTTTGCTGCTCTGCACGGCGCAGCTCCTCCTGGATGACCCGCCACTGCTCGCGGGCCAGCTCCTCATCGGTCATCAGATCCAGGCCACCGGGCATTTTGAACTGGGGCAGCTGCTCAAGCTGGCGCTTGGCCGCCGCTCTCGCATTGGCCGTGGCGAACAGGGTTTGCTGGGACGGTTTTCGCCTTGGGCCAGACTTGGCTGTGGGCGTCGAGCCGCTTGGCGGTTTACCGCTTGGCTTGGCTTGGCTGACCGGGGCAGGCAACGCGGGGCTCGGTGAAAGTTCCGGCGGTTGCTCTGCATTGAGCAGCCCATCCAGCCAGGGTGACGACTCAGGAGGCGCACCGCCTGGAAGCAGATCCAAGAAGGGGCCATGCCGCGGAGGCACTGCTCGTCGCGCCGCTTCGACTTCATCATCCCAGGCCACCGCCGCGCTCTTCCAGGCGGCCCAGCCGCGTGCCATCGCCTCGAAGCGACGCTCCCACCACGCATGTGCGGCGTCGGAGCCGTCGCCGTGCATCCGGCGGACTGTCTCGTCGTAGTCCAGGCCCAGCTGCGCACCCACCATCCAGCCAGGCTCCACCGCCCCGCTGCCCGTGCCAATCATGATGCCGCCCTGTCCGATGTCGAAGTCGAAGCGAACACCCGCGCCGAAACGAAAGCCGCGGGCACAGAAATTTAATGCTGCCTCGTCTGGAGGGCACTTCGGAACGCCGATTCCCTGGCCTTGGACAAAGACGTTGAAGATCTTGAAGTGGTAGGCCAGGTCTGCGCCTCCGTAGACCTCAACGCGCTGCGTGGCGACCGAGGTGCCCATCGAGCCGGTCGCCGTCACCGGGCCGATGCGCTTTTGCATCGCCAGTCCGAACTCAACCTGCGTCTGCGCTCGATAGCTTTGTATGGCCTGCGCCATGAAGTCGGGCGAGGATGGGGGGCCAGTATTTTCTGCCGAGGCTGGCGGTAGCCCGCCGACAAACGGCCCATGCGCGATGTGAAGGCGGACAAATGCCGTGGTCGCAAGGCCTCGCAGGAACGCATCAAGCGGCAGACGAACTCGCGCAAAGGGCTGAAGGGGTTCATAGATTGGGGTGACGCCGATGTCCTTTATGTAAAGCGTGATCGGAACGGCAATGCCAACCTCGCCCCATTCGAATAGGGTCACCGATGGCGCCAGCTGGATGCGCGCCGCGTAGAGGTCGCGATCGTGTCCCTTCTCGGGCCGAAAGATCGCCAGGACCGCTGCGCGCAGCCGAATGCCGAACGGATCAATCGCTGTGCAGGGCAAGAGCCCAAAACAGCGCGAACCCACCGGCTGATTCGGCATTCGCAGCGGCGGTAGTAGAGTATCAGCCCAAGCCTGCGGGCCGAGATATGACAGCAGCACCCACGCGGCCAAAGCCAACAGACGGCTTCGCAGAGCAACAGACAAAGGCGACTTGGTCATACTCATCTCCGGGTCCTGCAAACAGAGGGAAAAGCGGCGTCCATTGCGTGGAGAAGGCCCTGAAATCTGCGGCAACCTATCACGACCTCCCGACAAAGCCCCACGCCACAATCGCTGCGATACCTTGCCGGGTAGCCATGGCAAGACGGGTGCCATATTGATTTCCGGGCTGTCAGCGTCGCAAGAGCCCGCTCGGTGCGGATAACCTGTACAGATCGTGGCTGGGCAGCGCTGGGCAAGAGCGGGCAGCCACGTACCTAAGCTGGGCAAGGATGGGCAGCGACGGATGCCAAAGCGACGGCCTAGCGAGGCGATGAGAGGGAGCTACGAAATCGTCAATCAGACCGCCAGCCGCGTGCAAGGGTGGGACGCGCACTATCGAGAATTCCTGAAATTTTATGACGCCAATAAGGATTCAGGTTGGTTTACGGCAATCAGGCAACGATGGAGCATGTTCGGGAGCGTGGCCGTCGCCTTGAAGAATGGAAAAAAAGTTCGCTGCCGACGGCGTAAAGATTCAGGAGCCCGAAAAGAAGCCTCCTACTACTCCCGTAAAAAATGCGCTCGACTCTGGACGCTGGCGATCGTGCTGGGTCTGGGCGGCATGATGTTGCTCAGGAGCGGCAAATGAAACGCTACAGCGAATTCGATCTGTCCATCAACCGCCGAAGCACTCTGTCTGCACCGCGCTACTTCACATCACGTGCGGCTCAAGAAGTAGTTTTCTATCTCCTCGGCTCCATTTAACTCGGGGCTCAAAAAAGGGAATCAGCATCTTGAAGGAGGCACCTTGGTGGATGTGTCCTTCGGGGCTGAAGTAGGCGACGATATAAACTCCCGCAGCAGGCACTCGCGGAAGCTGAAATGGATCCAGAGTAAACAATGCGGGCCACTGCTGCTCGGCGCTCGGAAACCATCGCAGATACTGCTTGGCCTCTTGTGTGAAGCGGTTGGGAGCCCCTACTCGATAGCCTCGTGTATTGGGCGGAGCTTGGCTGGCCAGGAGCACGGGAACCCGCTGTCGTTCGTCCAGCGCTGCGATCTCCGGACTGATCGCGGCGGGCGCGATGGATTCCCAGAAATCCTGGAAGTTGACTCCTGACGCTCATAAGAAGCCTTGCTCCGGCACTCCGCAGAGCACCACTTCTGGTTCTGCTTTGGCTCGAAGACTCTCATACACCTGACGCATTGAGCTTTCATCCGTTCCCCCTAGAAAAGCATAACGTCTCAT